>Ga0247825_10000285_pt1 | contig 31375 bp, 25 predicted proteins | sample 13C_Vanillin_Day_FD_194413 | JGI IMG/M metagenome (GOLD analysis project Ga0247825, IMG submission 194413) | Soil microbial communities from agricultural site in Penn Yan, New York, United States - 13C_Vanillin_Day48 | ecosystem: Environmental > Terrestrial > Soil > Agricultural land | place... | reverse complement strand
TCTCCAGATCCTGCCAGAGAAGCTCGAAGCCTATACAGCTCACACCATTACCGATCGCGCAGTGTTGCTCAAGGAACTCGCGCAGATCAGGGAGCAAGACTTCGCCATCATCGACAACGAACTTGAAGAAGAGTTGCTCGCCCTCTCGCGACCCATCCGCGATTCGTCAGGTGCTATGGTGGCCATCCTTACACTCAACGGACCCCGGTACCGCTTCAGCCGAGATCGTATCCCGGAGGCACTTCAGCAGATGCAGCTGATAGTCGACCGTTTGATCGATGCGTGGTGGCGCAGTTCGACGCAGGTCAGTTGATTCACGACCGCGGTTCAGTGGGATCGGGGCCCTGCCAAGGACTTTGACGATGGTGCTGTGGACGATCTCGGTACTTCCCGGACCGGCCGGGAGAAGGAGCACGATCCGCGGTCCCACTCGCTGGCGCAGCCAGATCCGCATAACCAGGCCCGACCGGTTGAGGGCAAAGGTCACGTCGGTGCCCTGGACAAACACCTATGTCGCTGATCGCAGTGGACCACTGCGGGTTTCGAACCGTGCTGCCGACAGTCCAGTTCCTGGCCGTCCGCGACCCCGTTGTCTGGCAGGCGAGTTCACGAAGTACTGCAGGTTGTCCAAAGTTGAGCGCCATCGTTTCATCTTGTCTGGACACGGTCGCCGGCATCGTGCGCACGTCATCCATCTGGGTTTGCCCGCCAGTCGTGGAGAGCGTCCCGCTGCCGCGCAAGCGCGGCAGCGGGCATATAGTGCGACGGTCACGTGGTCCGCGCCGAGACACGGGTCGACGCCGCGCTGCTAGGGAATCCCTCCACGTCGAACGACCCGCAGCACTCGATCGAGCGTTCCAGTTTGCGGGATCCCAAGGACGCGCCCGCCCACGTCCCGTCCCCGAGGAGCTTTCGGAACGGCTGACGAAACGCTCGTTCGCCGTCCGCTTCGGGTATACGTTCGACAGAATGCGTAACTCTTCGTAAGCACACTTCTCAGGAATGACCTGCCACAACCGCGCGATGAACCGGCGTCTCGTCATTCCGAACTGGACTAGGATCTCCTCCTCGGTCGCGCCGCCGTAGGGTGCCCATACGCTAGCGAACTCGATCAGGCGCTCCGCCTCGGTATCAGGATGTTTGCGTGCGCGGTTGGCTTCGATCCAGTCGGCGCGCCGCCTCCGGCGCCATCGCTAATCCTCGTGAGAGTTCATCGAATGTCGCACACTCATCCCACGCCGCATTAGGGAGTGGCGTCGGCGAGCTGAGAAGACAATGCCCGGGGCGTAGCGAAGTTGCGGCCGGGGTGGTCGTCGAGGAGATGGACCGAGCCTCGACCGTAGAGCTTCTCGCGCAGGGTGGAACCCTCGTATTCGGTCCACATCCTGTCGCGGCGCTGCAGTTCGGGCACCACTAGCTCGATGAAGTCCGCAATGTCCTGGTATTTGACTGCGTGGGCGAGATTGAACCCGGCGATACCGGTTTCGTCCATCCACCGGATCAGTTCGTCGGCGACTGTCGTCGGCGACCCGACGATGGTGGGCCCGGATCCGCCGATTCCGAGGAACTCAGCGATGTCGCGAGGTGTCCACTGCTTGTCGGGATCCATCTTCGAGAACAGGTCAACCATGGTCTGAGCGGCATTGGTCTTGATATTCGTGAACGGCACATCCGGGTCGAACTGGGACATGTCCAGTCCTGTCCAACCGCTGTAGCGTGCCATCGCGCCGGAGTAGTTGATCAGTTTCTTGTAGGACTCGAACTTGGCGTGAGCGGCCTCGTCGGTCGGGGCCACGACGACGTTCAGCATCTGGAGGACCTTGACGTTGTCGGGGTTGCGGCCGAGTTCGGCGGCCAGGCTGCGGAGGTCGTCTACCTGCTTCTTGAGTGCGGGCATGGACACTGCGTTGACGAAAACCGCTTCTGCGCTCGCCGCCGCGAGTTGGCGGCCCCTTGCCGATCCACCGGCCTGGAAGATCACCGGAGTGCGCTGAGGGGAGGGCTCACACAGCGCGAAACCCGGAACATCGAAGTATTTTCCGTGGTGTTCGATGTTGTGAACACGGGAGAAATCAACGTACACGCACCGGTCCTTGTCGCGGACCACGGCATTGTCTTGCCAGGACCCCTCCCACAGCTTGAAGCAGACATCGAGGTATTCCGCGGCCTTGTCGTAGCGTTCGTCGTGGGGAGCCTGCACACCACCGGTTCCGAAGTTTCGGGCGGCGCTGTCGGAGTACGAGGTGACCAGGTTCCAGCCCACGCGGCCTTCGGTGAGGTGGTCGAGGGTGCTGAACTTTCGGGCGAGCGCGTAGGGGTGCTCATAGGCTGTCGAGGCAGTCAGGCCGAACCCGATATTCTTGGTCACCCCCGCCATTGCGGAGACCACCATGAACGGGTCATTGGCCGGGAACTGGGCGGCGTCGGCCAGGGCGGCCTCGGCACTGCCCTGGTACACGTCGTGGTACCCGTTGTTGTCGGCGAAGAAGATTCCGTCGAAACGGGCATCTTCGATCATCTTGGCGTACTCGGTCCAGTAGGCCAGGTTCTTGTAGTTCGCACTCTGGTCGTCCGGGTGCCGCCAGAGGCCGGCGGAAAGATGTGCAGGGGCCTGGAAGTCGAATGCGAACAACCGCATACGCTGAGACGTCATGGTTCTGCTCCGTTACAAATGTGAAGGATTGTGTTCGTTTACCGAGCGCATCAGCTGAAGCCCGGTGCGACGGTCATGTCAGGGTGTTCGGCACACGGAGGAGTAGACGCCGGAAGGCCGTTCGAGAATGCCCCAACCGGCTGAGCATGGCTTTCGTCTGATCTGATGTTCACCGTGTCCGCCGGTGGCACAAGACCACCAGTAGCGGTGCAGGGTGTCGGTGCAACGCCGCTGCGCCGGAGTCCGGGTTGGTTTGTCCGCATGCCTCGCTTCAGCTGATCGAACGTCCCCAGGTAGGGGATTGGCCGGCCGTGTTGAGCGTCCGTGGGATTTGCAGCGGATTATCTTCTTGAACGGGGAGAGGAAGGAGTTCGGGGGGAGCGTCTTGGTAGACCACGGGGCGAAGGAATCGGCGCATCGCGGCAGTTCCGACGGAGGTGTGTGCGATCGATGTCGTCGCCGGGTACGGTCCGCCGTGATGCTGCGCCGGAGTGACCGCGACACCCGTCGGCCAGCCGTTGAAAAGTAGTCGTCCCGTGCGGGTGGCCGCGACGTGCGTCAACGTGCGAAGTTCATCGAGTTCGATTTCTCCCGGCGCGGCGGGGGTGTGCACCGTGACGGTCAACGTGCCGTCGATTGCAGCGAGTAGGCGGAGCACTTCGTCGTTTGAGCTGTACTCGGCGATGATCGTGGCTGGCCCGAAGCTCTCTTCCAGGAGCGTGTCGGCGTGAGTGATCACGTGCTCGGCTGATGTGCGAAGCAGGGTGGGTGTGACGTGGGGGATTTCTCCTTCTTCGCCGGACGCCCCACCCTCGAGCAGGACCTCGATACCGGAGGTCTCCATCGCGTCTTTGATGCGGCTGCTGAAGCCGTCGGCGATCTTCTTTGTCAGCATCCGTGCTGCCGGAATTTCGCGACTGAGTGCGGCGATGGTTGCTGCGATATCGGAGCCTTTGGGAATTAACAAGATTCCAGGCTTGGTGCACAGCTGGCCGGCAGTACGAGTGAAGGATTCTACGAACCCGGCGGCGAGCTCGTCGGCCCGTTCGGTGAGCGCTCCGGCGGTGATAATGACGGGATTGATGCTTCCGAGTTCACCGTAGAACGGGATCGGGATCGGACGGGCGGCGGCGATGTCGAACAGCGCGCGTCCGCCTGCGACGGATCCGGTGAAGGCTGCAGCAGTGATCCGGGGGTCCTTCAAGGCGCGAATCCCGGCGTCGAGGCCGGTGACCAAGGCGAACGTGCCCCGCGGTGCACCTGCCGATGCCAGAGCGTCGTCGATGATGGCCGCAGTGGCCGCGGAGGTGTGAGGATGTCCAGGGTGTGCTTTCACAAGGACTGGGCAACCGGCAGCGAGCGCGGAGGCGGTATCGGTGCCGGCGACGGAGAATGCGAACGGAAAATTGCCGGCCGCGAAGACCAGCGCCGGGCCCACCGGAATCTGATAGCGACGCAACTCCGGTCGTGGACCGAGAACGAAATCGGGATCCGCCCGGTCGATGACCACGTCCAGGAACTGCCCGGTGTTCAGTTCCTCGGCGAACATCCGTAGCTGCATGCAGGTGCGAGCTACCTCACCGGTCAGCCTTGGCTCGGGGAGCCCTGTCTCGGCGAGCGCCTCCTGCACCAACGACGAAGACTGTGCCTCGAGCGCATCGGCGACTGCGGTGAGAACACGGGCCCGAGCGGAGGGGGTGAAGTCCGCCCACCGTGATGCCGCGGTGACAGCGGCGTCGAGGATGAGATCTAGCTGAGATTCCGAGGTTTCAGCCGAGTGCACACTGGCGGTCATGAACGCTCCGTCTTTCTGGTAGTGGGTGGTGGCGCCGACACCGAGAACATGGGCTCTTTGTCGGTGTACCGAGAGCTAGGCCGGGACGAGTTCCGCGTACCCGCCGAAACGGCCCTTGTAGAAAACGAGAGGCTCACCCTCTCCGATCTCCATCTCGAGGATGCGTGCGATCACGATGGTGTGGTCGCCTCCGTCGAACTGACCATTGATCTCGCAGTCGATCCAGGCATGCGCGCCGGAAATTCGTGGCGTACTCGATGCCGATGAGGTCCACTCAATCTGCGCGAATTTGTCGGGCTGTCTGCTCGACAGGGTGCGGCAGACCGACTCCTGCCCGACGGCGAGAACATTCGCACACAGTCGGCCGGCGGTACGGATCTTCGGCCAGCTGGTCGACGTGTGAGCAATGCTGAAGCTCACCAGTGGCGGGTCGAGGGACAGAGACTGGAACGTACCGACCACCATTCCGCACGGGTGTGCGGTGGAAGAGTCGATGCCGGACAGCGCGACCACGCCGGTGGGCAGATGTCCCATCACGGTGCGGTAGTGGGCCTGGTCGAATGCGTGAGTGAGCATCGGATGGCTCCTTTCAGAGGATGCGCGTGGGCGCGGAGGCAGCGGATCGGTCTCTAAAGCCGACGAGGCGAATCGCCTCGGGTGGTGGCGACCATGTCCAATTCCCATTGAATGCCTCCATACAAATCGAGCGAGTATGTGATCGGATAATGGTCGCAACGCTCGGAGAATGTAAGAAAAATACTGAGCCCTGGATCACAGTCTGTCAAGCGGGCGCGGTAGGCCAGGCTTGCGCTCCGCGGAGGAGGAAACGATCCACGGTGTGCATACAGGTGCGAAGAGAAAAGTCCGACTACGGGGGCAGGCACCATACCCGAAAATGCCTATTACACAGCCGGGAATCCGCCTTCGAAGCCGATGTCAGGGGTTGTGTGAGGTGCTGCGATCGGGTCGCTTCGGCGAAGCCCTCTGCCCTCCGGGCATGCCCACTCGATGCGCCCGCCGGTTGACGTGCCATGAGGCGCGTGTCACAATTTGCGGAAACGCGCTCATTATCCGAACTATCAGTTCGGAAAACGTCAAAGTCTGTGTCGGCTCCGTCAACGTTGTCGACGAGCCCTGCATAACTCTCGTGAGCTCCCTACGGAGGGTGGTACATACCGTGCAAAAACGTCATCTCAGGCCGCCGATCTTGGTCGCCGACCGCATCGAGGCAGCGGATCAGGTCCCTGGCGTGCGGACCGAATGCCTGCAGGAGGTCCGCTGATGAGTCTGTCCACCAACAGAAGCGCAACGGAACCCACACACCTGGCGGTCAAGCAGCGGCGCTTTCTCGTCAAGCTGACTGGTGTCATCGCCGGCGGAATGCTCATCGACGGCTACATTCTGGGCATTATCGGCAGCGTCATTGCAGTTATCACTGCCGATCTCGACGTCTCACTGTTCGCCGAAGGCCTGATCGCTGCGGCACCACTGATCGGAATCTTCGTCGGTGCACCGCTCGGCGGCTGGCTCGCCGACAAACTGGGACGCAAACCCCTGTTCACCATCGATTTGTTGGTCTTCATCGTTGGTTCGGCCCTACAGTTCTTCGTCGATACCGCCTGGCAGTTGATTGCGCTGCGGCTTCTGATGGGTATCGCGATCGGCGCCGACTATTCCGTCGGATGGCCATTGCTCGCCGAGTTCTCTCCCAAGCACCTGCGTGGCAAGCTCCTGGCCTTCTCCGAGGTCGCCTGGTATGTCGGGTTCGTTCTGGCATTCATCGTCGGATACTCGATGACCACCCTTTTCGCGATCGACTGGCGGATCACCCTCGGCTCGAGCACCATCCTCGCGGTCATCCTTTTCCTCGCCAGACTGGGGCTCCCCGAGTCGCCTCGTTGGCTGATGAGTCGGGGTCGCACCGACGAGGCACACGAAATCGCCGCCACCTACCTCGAGGACCCGGACGATGTCCTCGACATTGCGAATGAGCAGAGGCGTAAGGGCACTGTGCGCACGCTCTTCTCGTCGGAGTACTGGCGCAACACCACCTTTGTCATGGTGTTCTGGTTCTGCGCTGTGACGCCGTACTTCGCCATTGCCACCTTCGCTGCGAGCGTTTTGTCGGGGTACGGGCTCGGTGACGGTCTCGTCGGAGCCATCGCCATCAACGGCCTCGCCCTCGCCGGTGTCGTGCTGTCAACGATGCTGATCGAGCGCATCGGTCGGCGGAAGCTAATTCTTCTTCCACAGTGGATCTGCACAGCTCTGCTGTTCGTCATCGGCTTGTGGACGTCGGCGCCGGCCCCGATCATTCTGGTGTGCTTTCTCGCCTTTGCGTTCACCAATGCTATCTATACCGCACTGTCTGGTGTCTTTCCGAGCGAAGTGTTTCCCACCGAGATCCGCGGAGTCGGAATTGGTGTCTCCGCCTCTGTCAGCCGAATCGGCGCGAGCGTCGGCACATTTTTGTTTCCGCTCTCGATGCACGAACTTGGTGCCAGCGTCACGATGGTCTTCGCAGCCGTCGTTTGCCTTGTAGGAGCGTGGGTATCGCAAGTACTTGCGCCAGAAACCATGGGGCGCAACCTCACCGATACGGCTGCCCCTATCCGCGCCTAAGTCCGCCACGAAACGAAAGCCGTTCTCCTCCCCTGAAAGTTCGATCCGTCAACCTCGGTGCGACTAAATGGTCGTGAAAAGAAAGGAGTTGTCATGTTGACGACGATTACAGATGCCGTCGCTGCACTGGCCAACAAGCAGATGGTCGTCGTCATCGACGACGAAGATCGAGAAAACGAGGGCGACCTCATCATGGCCGCCGAATTTGCGACCACCGATGCCGTCGCATTCTTCCTCGAGTACACCTCGGGATTTCTGTGCGTGGCGGTCGACGATGCCCGCGCCCACACGCTCGAGTTGGATTTGATGGTTCGCGACAACAACGAGCGACATCGCACCGCCTTCTTGGTCAGTGTCGACTACACCGCGGGTACCACCACAGGCATCAGCGCAGGCGACCGAGGCGCGACGATCCGGGCCCTGGCGGATCCGGGCCTTTCTCCTGGCGACCTCGCGCGTCCTGGTCATGTCATGCCCCTTCGGTCGAGACCAGGCGGGGTCCTGGAGCGGCAAGGGCACACCGAGGCCGGTGTCGACCTGTGCAAGATGGCCGGTCTCAGCGGCGCGGCGCTCCTATGCGAGATCGTCACACCCGATCGCCGGGACATGATGCGCCGCGATGCGCTCAAGGCCTTCGCCGACGAACACGGTCTGCCGATCATCTCCATCGCCGACCTTCGTGCATGGCGGTCGCGGACCGAACACACCGTGACCCGTACGGGAGGTAGCACACTGCCCACCGAGGTCGGCGTATTCGACGCGATCGCGTTCGACTCGCCGCGTGAGGGCACCGAACACCTCGCGCTGGTAATGGGCGATATCACCGCCACCGATGCCCCGCTCGTCCGCCTGCACAGTGAGTGCCTCACTGGTGATCTGGTCGGATCGCTACGGTGCGATTGTGGCGCTCAGCTACGCGCAGCTATGAGCATGATCGCCGAGGCCGGAGTGGGTGTTCTGATCTACCTCCGCGGCCACGAAGGTCGCGGAATCGGACTCGGACAGAAGCTGCGCGCATACGAACTGCAATACCGGGAAGGACTCGACACAGTTGATGCCAACATCAGCCTCGGGCTACCTATCGATTGCCGAGACTTCCGCTCTGCCTGCGAGATTCTGGAAAGGCTGGGAATCAGCAAGGTGCGGTTGCTGACCAACAATCCGGACAAAGCGCTTGCCTTGAGCGACTACGGCATCGTCGTCCAAGAGCAGGTACCGCACGAGTCGCATCCAACGGAACACAACCGCTCATATCTGACCACCAAACGCGATCGACTCGGCCATGCACTGAGTCGGCTCGGCTGAACGACTCGATTGTTCGACACGTCCAGGTAGCGGCGTGCCTCAACGAAAGGAATCCGCATGACAACAACAACGAACACCGTGGTGCAGACCCGGCCCAGCCCCTTCACCTGGGCGACCTCCGTGCAATACAGCCAAGGAGTTCGAGCCGGCGACTTCGTCTTCACCTCCGGACAAAGTGCGGCGGACGACGCCGGAAACCTTGTCGACGGCGGTATCGAAGCACAGGCCCGGCAGGTGCTCCGCAACATCGACGCAATCCTCGACCAGCACGGCGCATCGCTGGCCTCCGTCGCGAAACTGACGGTCTACCTGGCTGACCGTCGCGACTTCGAGGCGTTCAAGAAGGTACGTGGTGAGTTCTTCTCCAGCCCGTGGCCTGCTGTCACCGCGGTCCAGAACGACTTCCTCGTCGAGGGAATGCTCATCGAAATGGACGCAATTGCCGTTGTCGGCGCTCAACGAGTGACCGCAGACGAATCCGAAGATCACTAACGAGAATCCAAATGGCGCACTCGTCGCCACCTCTCCATCAGCCACAGAAACTGGGGTCTCATGCCTGACAACCTCTTCCCAACATTGCTCAGTCCACTGCAGGTGGGCCCGGTTACCTTGAAGAACCGCATCTTCTCGTCCGGACACGACACAGTCATGGTCAACGACGGCGCCGTGACCGACCAGCTCGTCGAATACCACCGGGCCCGGGCAGTGGGCGGGGCTGGGTTGATCATCATGCAAGTCGCGGGAATCCATGAGACCGCCCGTTACACCTCCCATGTGCTGATGGCCACCGACGACGAGTCCATTGACGGGTTCCGGCGCGTCGCTGACGCAGTCCACGAGTACGGATGCACGCTCTTCGGTCAGGTGTTTCATCCCGGCCGCGAGATCATCGAGTCGCAGGATGGGGCACTTCCGGTCGCGTATGCGCCGTCGGCCGTCCCCAGCGAGCGGTTCCGGGTGATGCCACGCGCGATGTCGCCGGCCATGATCTTGGAGGTCGTCGATGGCTATGCCGCCGGGGCGTCGCGGTTGAAGCGCGCAGGTCTCGACGGCGTGGAAATTGTCGCCAGTCACGGCTACCTACCCGCTCAATTCCTCAATCCGGAGGTGAACCAGCGAACCGACGAATATGGGGGGGACCTCGACAATCGTCTGCGGTTTCTCCGTGAAATCATCGCCGCCGTCCGGGACGCCGTCGGCCCGGAGATCGCGATTGGCCTGCGCTTGTCAGGGGCCGAACGCGCCTCACAGGAGGACGAGCCGACCGAGATCGTCGAGGCATGCCGCAGACTCAGTGCGGACGGCATCCTGGACTACCTGAACGTCACCGACGGAACCTCGGCCACCATGCTGGGCTCGATCCACATCGTCCCCCCGATGAGTGAGGAAGCGGCGTACACCGCGCCGGGTGCAGCGCGCATCAAGGAGGCGGTCTCCATCCCGGTCTTCGTGGCCGGGCGGATCAATCAACCCCACGAGGCCGAAACGGTCATTTCCTCCGGACAGGCCGATGCCTGCGCCATGACTCGCGCATTGATCTGCGACCCAGACATGCCGGCCAAGGCATCCGCGCAAAAGCCCGACGACATCCGGGCATGCATTGGGTGCGACCAGGCTTGTATCGGACATTTCCAGATGGGATACCCGATCTCGTGCATCCAGCGCCCGGAGACGGGGCGCGAACGCGAGTACGGAACTCTGACGCTGACCGAGAAGCCCAAAGACGTCATGGTCGTCGGGGGAGGGCCCGGCGGAATGAAAGCCGCGTCTGTCGCGGCCCAGCTCGGCCACCGCGTAACCCTGTACGAGGCCCGCGGGCGGGTCGGTGGCCAGGTGCTGCTCGCCGAGCGGCTGCCCGGCCGTGCAGAGTTCGGCGGCGCCTCCACAAACTTGCAATCCGAGCTCGACCGGTACGGTGTCATCGTCAAGACACATGTCGAGGTCGATGTCGCCCTGATCAAAAAAGAAGGGCCAGATTTCCTCGTCGTGGCAACCGGCGCAGTGCCGTATCGACCCGAGCTCGAACTTGATGGCTCCATGCCGGTATTCGAAGCCTGGGATGTCATCAGTGCCAACGGCGACATCGTTCCTAAAGGCAACATTGTGGTGGCCGACTGGCGGTGCGACTGGACCGGACTCGGCGTCGCCGAAATGCTCGCCCGCTCAGGGCGCAAAGTGACTCTCTGTGTGAACGGATACGCAGCCGGAGAACAACTCCAAAGCTATACACGCGTGGCGATGCTGCGGTCGGCCACCAAAGCGCGTGTGCAGGTCGTCCCGCACGCCCGATTGTTCGGCGCAGATGACGATACCGTGTATCTGGTCAACACCCTCACAGACGAGCCGATCATTCTCGACAACATCGACGGGCTCGTCCTCGCCTTGGGACACAAACAGAACGACAACCTCTGCAGTGCACTCGAATCGTCGGGAATCCCTTTCGCGGGCATCGGTGACTGCATGGCACCGCGTACCGTCGAAGAAGCCACACTCGAAGGACTTCGGGTGGCTCACTCGATCTAGCCTCCGATCATAATGACGGTCAGACCCGTTCGTCTCCTCACACGAGTAAGGACAACGGGTATCCTGCTGGCTTCGAGAGCGCCGCCCACGCGGTAGTGCGGCGTCCGCCGCCCACGCGTGAGTTCTGAACACCCCCCCGGATCGGCACCACCCGATTCGGCAGTAGATATTGGAGTTTTGCGTTATGCCGATAACCCAACAGTGGGAACTGCGCGCCGAGTTCGCGCGCCGCCTCTCGCATCTGTACGGGAAGGAAGTTCCGGCCTACACGACGCTGCTCGAGGTGTCCCAAGCCGTAAACGAGACTGTTCTGTCCACCCACGGCGCCGAGGCTCAGCGTCTCGGCTCTATCGACCGGGTCACCGCCGAGCGGCACGGCGCCGTCCGCGTCGGCACGCCCGAGGAGATGGCGCAGGTGGCGCGAATCTTCGCGGCCATGGGCATGTACCCGGTCGGGTTCTACGATCTGCGCGAGGCCGCTGCCAGTTCGGTCCCGGTCGTCTCGACCGCGTTCCGTCCGGTCGATCCGGATGAGCTGGCACGCAACCCGTTCCGGGTGTTCACGTCCCTGCTGGTGCCGTCGGATCGCCGCTTCTTCAGCGCGGATTTGCAGCGACGTCTGGAGAGCTTCCTCACCAAGCGAACGCTGTTCACCGCCGAACTGCTGGTCCTGGCCGACCGTGCCGCAGAGTATGGCGGACTGAATTCCGGTGACGCCGAGATTTTCCTGACGTTGTCCACGGCGGCGTTCAAGCTCTCCGCCGAGGCCGTCGACCGCGCCTGGTATCGCGAACTCGAGCGGGTGTCCTCGGTGGCCGCCGACATCGGTGGGGTAGCCAGCACGCACATCAACCACTTGACCCCGCGAGTTCTCGACATTGACGACCTATATGCCCGCATGCAGGGCGATGGTATCGAGATGATCGATACGATCCAGGGTCCGCCACGGTGGATGGGGCCGAACCTGTTGCTGCGGCAGACCTCGTTCCGTGCTCTCGCCGAACGGCGGGTGTTCCGCGAATCCGACGGCAGCGTCGTCAAGGACTCGCTGCGGGTGCGCTTCGGGGAGGTCGAGGCCCGGGGCATCGCCGCCACCGTCCGTGGCCGCGCGGTCTACGACCGGTTGACCGTCGAGACCGAGCAGGCGGTCGCGGAGGCGGCGGCCAACGCGCCTGTGCCGGCTGCTCAGCGCAACGCGATCGCCGCCGAGTTGTGGAACCAGCAGGTGCCCGCCACCGAACAGGGCCTGGCCCTGCACGATCTGGCGTACTTCACCTACACCGTGAACACCGACAAGCAGCGCAACGGCACCGCCCCCGGACGTTCACTGACGGATCTGATCGATCAGGGCTGGGTGCGGCCGGAACCCATTGTCTACGAGGATTTTCTGCCGAAGTCCGCCGCCGGCATCTTCCAGTCCAACCTGACCTCGGACGGTCACAAGGACACCACACAGTCGACTACCGACATCGACGCCGCCTGGATGGAAGGAGTCCTGAACCGGACCTTGCACGACCCTTACGAGTTGTACGACGGTATTCGCCGGGCCTCGCTCGTACATGTAGCCAACCAGTTGGGCATCCGCAGCGCCATCGAAGTGCCGATCCCGGATCAAGCACCTGCACCCAACTAGACCAGCACGAGTCGGCTGGATTACTTACGAGAAGCTCGAATAGGCGGCGGGGCAGTGCCAGCATCTCAGCCCTCGGCCTGGTTGCCGAGGCTCGTACTGTCATTCATTGCTTGCGCCCCTGGCAACCGGGAGCCGGAGACATGGCCGAACCAATTGACCCATACTCCACCACCAGGGTCGGGGCGCTGGCTGATCGAACTGAGCCGAGAATAACTACCTCCGTCAGACCGTCATGGCCGAAGGTGGTCCACGCCTGGCTGGCCAAACGCTCCGTCGGGCTCAAGGTGCGTCTGGTGTCCAACGCCAAGAAATGGGCGACGGCGCACTGCACGACCAATTCGTCGGCGACGTCATCCAGGGCAAGGCCGGGACCTCGACGAACATGAACGCCAACGAAGTCATCGCCAACCGCACCCGGAAATCCTCGGCCACCAGCCGAGGCGACTACCACGTGGTGCACTCGCTCGATTACGTCAACATGGGCCAGAGCACCAATGACGTCGACGTCTACCCGACCGTGGTCACGGTGGCCGTGCAGTTCGCGCTACGGCGTCTCCAAGGGCATGCGCGGGTTGGCGACCGCATTCAACGGCGAGGCCGTCGAATGCGGTCGCCGTCGTGAAGATGGGCCGCACCCAACTCCAGGACGCGTCCCGATGACCCTCGGCTAGGAATTCGGTACCTACGAGGTAATGCTCGGCACGGACGCCACCCGGCTCCTCGAAGCCGGTGCCGTCATCGGGCAGACCAACTGCGGCTGCACCGCCATCGGCACCGGGCTCAACGCCCACCCCAGCTACGCCGACCTGCTGTGTCGAACTGAACTCCACCGTCGACATCCCGGTCTCCACCGCGGTGAACCTGGTAGAGGCCGCCGAGGACGTCGTCTCGTTCGTCCAGCTCTCCGGGGTCCTCAAGCAGACCGCTGTGAAGCTATCGAAGAGCTGCAACGACATGTGTTTGCTGTCCTCCGGCCCGCGCGCGGGACCTGCGGTCGTACGTCGCCGCAGTTCGTGCGGCGCTCGAGTGGACCGACGCCCCGCCCGATTGATAGCCGTGGCGGGTTACACGACGCTGCTAGTCGGTGAGGCGGTCGGGCCAGCAGGTCGCGACGAGTGCATCGCGAGTCTCATTCATCTGCTCGAGGACCTCGTGCAGCCGGGAGAGGCCGAAGCGATAGCGGGGCCCACTCACTGTGACTGTTGCCACGAAGGTGCCGTTGGAGTCGAAGATCGGCTGTGCGACAGCGGCGAGCTCCTCCTCCAGCTCGCTGTCGACAAGTCCGTAGCCCTGCGTTCGCACGCGCTCGAGCTCGAGCAGGAGGGAGTTACGGTCGGTGATGGTGCGGGAGGCCAAGGCGGGCAGCTCATCAGGCAGGAGGGCCGCCACTCTCTCGGTGGGCAGCTGAGCCAAGAAGACTTTGCCGGCTGCAGTCGCGTGAAGTGGCCACTGGTGGGAGCGGGATGCCCCGGCGCGCTGGCTGCGGACGTTGACGAGGTGGGAACCCTCAGCGTCGGCAACGAAGTCCAAGCCGGAGCGTCCGTTGACGACCTGGAGCGTCACCAGCTCGTTGACGGTGTCAGCCAGTTTCTGAAGCAGTGGCTGCGCCCGGTCCGTCAGACCCTCGTAAGGATCCGCGAGGCGGCCGATACGAATGAGTTCCCAGCCGAGGACGTAGTTGTTGCCCACTCTGTCGACGAGTCCCGCCTGCTCGAGGCTGGAAAGGAGGCGGAAGGCGGTCGGTCGCGCGAGGCCACTGGCACGAGCCAGCTCGGATGACGTGGCGCCGGTGCGCGGTTGATCAGCAAGAACGCGCAGGAGACTGGCGGCTTTCAGCACCGATTTGTTGTTGCCCTCCGACTCGGGGCTGGCACCGGGCGTGTCGTCGTCGTCCATTAGGGCATCCACCATCGTGTGTCGATCGAGTTCGTCAACCGTCCCTCCTCGTAGCGGTGACCGGTAATCCGGTCAGCCCCTGCCGAGGGGAAAACAGTGAACAAGCGTGTTCGCTCATTGATCAGACTACTGGAATCGCGACCGTCGGGAGGTAGGCGCGTCGCGCGTCGCGGACACCGCGCTCGGTCATCGACTGCCCTGAACTTGCGGTATGCCCGCCATTGTCGTGATGATTGTGGCTGTGGTGCCCCGTTCTGGGCCCGTTCAGATCCGTTCGGTGTGTCTGAACACATCCGTGCAATACCTGAACGCATGGGGCGTGAACGAGGTGGGAAGCGCCGGCGCGCACGCTTCGGACCTTCTGACGAAAGGGAAGCAGCACGCCGCGGGCGTGCCGCTTCCCTCAGGTCGATCGATTCACCCCGTTCGGGTCCTGCGCCGCTCAGCGTGTGTGGTTGTGCATGACGTGCTTGGTCCGGGTGTAGTCGTCGATGGCGTAGATCGACAGGTCCCGACCGTAGCCGGATCCTTTGAAGCCACCCCACGGCATCTCGTTGGCGACCACGAGGTGACTGTTGACCCAGACGGTGCCGAAGTCCAGACGCGCGGCCACATCGTGGCTGCGACGCGCGTTCTCCGTCCACACCGACGCTGCGAGACCGTACTCGACATCGTTGGCGCGTCGCACTGCCTCGTCCTCGGTGCTGAACGACTCGACCGTGACGACCGGTCCGAAGATCTCGTTGCGGGCGCATTCGGCTCCTTCCGGCACGTCCGCCAACACGGTGGGCGCAACGAAATAGCCGGGGCCGGGTAGTGCGTGTCCGCCGATCGCGGCACGGATGCCGGATGCGTTGGCGCGATCGAGGAAACCCTTGACCCGCTCGAAGTGGGCCGCGGAGACGAGCGGACCGACCTCGACGTCCTCGCCGGCCTTCGCCTCACCGACGACGAGCGTCCTGACCTCCTCGACGAGGCGCCGGACGAGGTCGTCGGCCACCGACTCGTGGACCAGCACCCGGCAGCCGGCGCCGCAGTCCTGACCGGAGTTCCAGAAGCCGGCGACCCGCAGCGAGGAGGCGACCTGGGCGAGGTCGGCATCGGCGAAGACGATGACGGGGGCCTTCCCACCCAGCTCGAGGTGCACGCGCTTGAGTGTGCTTACCGCAGCGGCAGCGACTGCCTTGCCGCTCGCCACCGAGCCGGTGAGGGTGAGGAGGGCGATGTCCGGGTGCGTGGCCAGTCGCTCACCGACGATTGGCCCGTATCCGGTCACGATGTTTAGAACGCCCGCCGGCAGGTCGTCGGCGACGAGCTCGGCCAGCTTCAACGCCGACAGGGGCGTCTGCTCGGACGGCTTGAGCACGAGCGTGTTGCCCGCGACCAGCACCGGCGCGATTTTCCACATCGCCATCAGCAGCGGGTAGTTCCAGGGAGTGATGGCACCGACGACGCCGAGCGGTTCACGCCGGATCACCGACAGGTGGCCCTCCACGTAGTCTTCGGCGGCCGCGGAGGTGCCGGCCCGGGCGGCACCTGCGACGAACCGGATCAGGTCGATCGACTGGGCTACGTCATCGCTCGACACCGTCAGCGGTTTTCCGCTGTCGACCGACTCCAGACGGGCGATCAGGTCGGCGTTCGCGTGCAGGCGGTCGGCAACGCGGTGCAGGATCTCGGACCGCTCCTTCAGGGTGCGCGCCGCCCACGCGGGTTGGGCGGCTTGGGCGGCGGCGACCGCCACGTCGACGTCGGCGGCTGTGCCTTCGGCGACTTGCGCGAATACCTCACCCGTCGCCGGGTCGACGACATCGATGCGCGCTTCGGACGACGAGGGGCGCACCGTGCCGTCGATGAAGTGCTGCGGCTGCGGCAGGTCACCGTCCGCGAGCAGAGCGGAGTCGCCTGGGACATCGGCGCGTCGGACGGTCCGGTGTGAGGCTGGGGCGGCTGGGCTGTAGGTGGACATGAGGAACCTCCTGAGCTGGGGCGGGCGGCAGAGTGGGGTCGGGTCGCCGGAGCCGTCAGGCGTGCGACTGTGCGAGGGCGTCGGACGTCAGCTGGGCCAGTCGTCGCGCGCTCGCCTCGGTGATGGGCTGCGAAGCGATGCGGCTCGGGCCGACGGCCAGGCCGGACGTGTCGAGGCACCACTTGACGGCCGCGATGAACGGTTCCGCATCGATGGCGCCGATGAACGGATACAGGTTCTTCCACAGCCGCTGTGCCTGAACGAGGTCACCGGCCTGAACCGCGTCGTACACGGCGACCAGCTGGGCCGGGACCACGTTGGCGGTCGCGGCCATGACACCGGCGCCCTCGACGAAGGAGGACAACGCCAGCGAGTCCCAGCCGACGAACGTCGTGACGAGGCCATCGAGCTCGTGGACGAGCTGAACGGCGTGCGCCATGTCCGGACTCGTGTTCTTGACATAGTCGATGTTCGCGCACTGGCGGGCGAGCTCACCGACGGTGTCTACCTGCAAGTCGACGCCCGTCACGGACGGCATGTTGTAGAGCATGATGGGGATCTCGACGCTGTCGGCCACGGTGCGGTAGTAGTTCTTGACCGCGTCCAGGCTCAGTGGCTCGTAGTACGGTGCGATCACCATCGCGACGTCGGCCCCGACTTCGTGCGCGTGCCGGGTGAGTTCGAGCGCCTCGCGGGTCTGCAACGCTCCGGTCTGTGCGATGACGGGGACACGGCCCGCCGTGTGTTCGACCACTGTCTCGACGACCTGCCGGCGCTCGGCGGAGGTTAACGTCTGAAACTCTCCGCTCGACCCGCACACGCAGACGCCGTGGACGCCACCGTCGATGGATCGGTCGACGAGCGCGCGCAGCTGCTTGTGGTCGATCTCGCCGTCCGCGCCGAAGGGGGTGATCAGCGGGGTCAGGACACCGTGAAGTTTCTGGGCCATGGTGGGGTTCTCCTCGAGATTCGATCGGTTTCCGATGGTGGTCAGCTCCAGAGCCGGACGGCTATATCGATGCCGAGTGCAGCAGCTGGGAGGGCGTTGCGGGCAGCAGATGTCCCATGCGTTCGCGTTTGGTCTGGAGGTAGTGCACGTTGTGTGCGCCCCAGGGCACGGGAGAGTCGAGGCGGGAATGGACTTCGATGCCACTGGCTTCCAGCGCCGACACCTTGTCCGGGTTGTTGGTGATGAGTTCGACCGAGGTCACTCCGAAGTGCCTGAGAATATCTGCGGCGCAGTCATATTCACGCGCATCGACGGGAAGGCCGAGCTCGATGTTGGCATCGACGGTATCGGCACCGCCCTGTTGCAGTGCGTAGGCGGCGAGTTTGTTGCCGATGCCGATGCCGCGGCCCTCGTGCCCACGCAGGTACACGAGAACACCGTTGCGTGATTGCGCGACGAGCCGCAGACCGTCTCGCAACTGCGGTCCACAATCGCACCGCTGCGAGCCCAGTGCGTCACCGGTGAGGCATTCGCTGTGGACTCGCGCGGTGACCGGGACATCCGAACGAATCTCGGGTCCCGTTGTGAGGGCGACATGTTCGACGCCGGAGACACGGTCCTGGAAGACGTGCGCGACGAATGTGCCGAACTCGGTTTCGACGACTGCGCTCGACAGCGGTGCCGGCGGCGCCTCGTGCCTGCGGCGATAGGCGGCGAGTTCGGCGACGGTCACGAAGGGTAGATCCCACCGCTCGGCGAATGCGGTGAGAACCGATCCGGACAACGCAACACCGTCGTCGTCGACGAGTTCGGTGATGACCGCGACCGGGTCCGGGCTGCCCGCCATCCGCACCAGGTCGACGCCGGCCTCGGTGTGGCCACGCCTGGTGAGTACACCTCCGTCGACGGCGATGAGCGGAAAGACGTGCCCTGGACGTCGAAGATCTGCCGGTGCGGTTCCCGCGTCGGCCAGAGCATGCACGGTCAGGCACCGATCAACAGCCGAAATGCCGGTTCCCGCGTCGGTTGCATCCACCGTCACGGTGAACGCGGTCCCCATGGAGTCCGTGTTCGACGCGACCATCAAAGGAAGAGACAACCGATCGGCGCGGGCCGCCGTCATGGGTGTGCACACGATGCCACTGCCGTGCCGGAGGAAGAAGGCCATCTGCTTCTCGGTCACGTATTCCGCGCCCATGATCAGATCGCCTTCGTTCTCGCGGTCGTGGTCGTCCGCGACGAGAACCATCTCACCGCGAGCAATTGCCTCCACAGCACGTTCTACAGATCGGTTTCCCGTCATGACATCACTACCTTTTCGAGAGAAGTGTTCGGTGGAGCGACAACTTCGCTCCAACGACTCGTTCGAACTGCAGTCCCGGTCACACCCTGTGACCCGGGCTCGTCGCGCTCTCCTCACCGTCCCGCGCCCGTCGTCGGGCGAGGTGACCGAGACCGTGCGGTGATCACGGTCCGGGGGGAGTGGCGGCTGCGGCGCGATCTGTGCGGGGCCGGACGAGCAGGACCCCGGCCAGGATGAGCGCCATGCCGGCGACCGTGAGCATGGTCAGGTGCTCGCCGAGGACGAGCACCGCCAGTACGCCTGCAACAACGGGTTCGACGGCCGTCGCCACCCCCGCCGTGGTGGGGTGGACACCTCGGTGCAATCCGGCGAAGTAGGCGATGAACCCGAGAAGGGTCGACACGAACGTCAGCAACGCCAGTGCCGTCCACGCGGTCGGCGTCATCGTGTCGAATCCGAAGCCGCTAGCGGCCGCCCACGGGATGCAGAGGATGCCGGCGATGGTGAAGGACAACCCGACGAGCACCCGCGAGCTCAGACCCGGAACAGGACGGCTGTTGACCAGGGTCTGGGCCCCGAAAGCCAGGCCCGACAGCGTCGACAGGGCGACACCGACGGCGAAGTCTCGCCCCTCTACGGGAGACCAACCCCCACCTGCTGGGGTACACACCAGCACCAGGCCGATGAGGGACGCCACCAAGGCGATCGCGACCGATGGACTGGGCCATCGCCGGTTACGGACGGTGGCCACCACGGTGAGAAGCACGGTCAACGCGCCGATGCTGACGACGGTCGCGACGGCGACACCGACGAAGTCCAGGGCTTGGAAGTAGCCGCCGGCGAACACGACCGAGCACGCAGCGGTGAGCAGGATGGTGCGCCAGGTCCGCCGGTTGTGGTGCAGGCGTCTGAACTCACCGGTGACGACGGTGACGGCGACCACCGCTAGCCCGCCGACCGCCATGCGCAAAGCCACGATGGCAGCCCAGGACATCTCGCTGTGGGACGCGGCAAGGGAGCCGGTGACACCGTTGCTTCCCCACAGCATGGCCCCGACGAGGACGAGGGTGAAGCCGCCGCGGCCATGGCCCGGGGGAGAGACCGTCTCTGTCGACGATCGGAGCTTCTCGCGGAGCATGAGGTTCCTAGCTGGTGATGGTGGGTCGGGTGGGTCACCGAAGAGGAGAGGTGATCTTTTTGCTTTTCAAACGTCCTGCAGCGATCGGAGGCCACCTAGCCGGCCTTTGTGGAAGATGAGCGGGTCGCGTCCGTCTGCCGCATCCATGTCGAGCACACGTGCGATGACGATGACGTGGTCACCGCCGTCGAGTTCGGTCTCGACCTCGCAGTCGATCCAGGCGTGCGCGCCGGCGAGCCGAGGAAGGCCGTCGGCGGACTCGAACCACTCGACCTCGTCGAACTTGTCGGGTCGCTTGCTGGACAGGACGCCGCAGACCGCTTCCTGCCCGTCGGCCAGCACGCTCGCGGTCAATCGGTTGCTGGGCCGCAGCTTCGGCCAGCTCGTCGACCCCAAACCGACACTGAACGTCACGAGCGCCGGCTCGAGGGACAGCGAGGCGAAGGTTCCGACGACGAGTCCGCACCGCTGCCCTTCGGCGGTGAATCCGGACAGCGCCACGACGGCGGTGGGCAGGTGGCCCATGACGGAGCGGAAGTGCACCTGGTCGATCGTGGGGGTGGCAGTGGCGATGGTCATGGGAAGGTCTCCTCCTCGAGGCTTGTCGGTGCGGATGCCGTGTGCGGGCGGGTGTCAGGGAGCGTCGACCAGGGGCGCCCCGAGGCGGCGGGCCGGGTGGTCGGCCAGCAGACGGGCGTTGCCGGCGCCGTGGAGCTTCTCGCGCAGCGTGGATCCTTCGTCGTACTCGGTCCACATGCGCCCGCGCTTCTGCAGGACCGGGACGACGTGCTCGATGAAGTCGGCGAGGTCCTGGTACTTGACCGCTGAGGCGAGGTTGAAGCCGTCGGCGCCGCTCTCGTCCACCCAGCGGCAAAGTTCGTCGGCGACGGTGGTCGGGGAACCCACGATGCTCGGGCCGGTGCCGGCGATCCCGATGAACTCGGCGATGTCGCGTGGGGTCCAGTCCTTGCCGGAGTCCACCTCGGTGAACAGCGAGATCGTGGACTGCCCACCGTCGGTCTTGACGTTCTTCAGCGGGACGTCGGGGTCGAACTGCGACATGTCGACGCCGGTCCAACCGCTGTAGCGGGCCATGGCGCCGGCGTAGCTGACCAGCGAACGGTACGTGTCGTACTTCGCCTGGGCCTCCTCGTCGGTCGGGGCCACGATCACGTTGAGCATCTGGAGGACCTTGAGGCTCCGGGGATCGCGTCCGGCCTCGGCGGCACCCTTCCGGAGGGCGTCGACCTGCCGCTTGAGGGCGGCAATGGTGACCGCGTTGACGAAGACCGCCTCAGCGGTCTGAGCGGCCAGCGCGATGCCCTTCGGGGAGGTGCCGGCCTCGAAGATGACCGGGGACCGCTGGGGCGACGGCGCGAACTGACCGATGCCCGGGACGTCGAAGTACTTGCCGTGGTGGTTGATCGGGTGCACACGGCTGGGCTCGACGTATACGCAGCGCTCGGCGTCTCGGACGATGGCGTCCTCGTCCCAGGAGGACTCCCACAGCTTGAAGCACACCTCGAGGTGCTCGGCCGCCATGGCGTAGCGCTCACTGTGCGGCAAGGCCCCGGTGCCGAGGTTGCGTCCGGCGCTGCCGGCGTACGAGGTGACCACGTTCCAGCCGATGCGGCCCTTGGTCAGGTGGTCGAGCGTGGCGAATCGGCGGGCCAGCGCGTACGGCTGCTCGTACGAGGTCGACGCCGTGACGCCGAAGCCGATGTGCTTGGTGGCCGCCGCCATCGCCGAGATCACCATGAACGGGTCCTGCGCCGGAATCTGGGCGGCGTCTGCCAGACCTGCGTCCACGGACCCCTGGTAGACGTCCTGGTAACCGCTGTTGTCGGCGAAGAAGACACCGTCGAAGCGGGCCTCCTCGATCATCTTCGCGTAGTCGACCCAGTACTGGAGGTCGTTGTACCGGTGCCCCTGATCCAACGGGTGGCGCCACAGGCCCGCCGACAGGTGCGCCGGAGCCTGGAAGTCGAAGGCGAAGAGCCGCATGCGTTGATCGGTCATTTGTGTCTCCGTTCAAAAAGTGGACACCAACGTCCATATTTGCTGTGCACGAGACTAATGCGGCGTGCGTCACATCGTCAAGATACTCGGCGTAAAAACGTTCATTCCTAACTATTCAGGGTTCAAATAGTGAACAACCCTGACGCCAGCGGCCCGATCGTCTGGGTGTCGGTGCGTCGGATTGCGTCCGACCGGCACTGGATGCTCGTTCGGCGCACCGTGCCGGATCCGTGCCACCAGAGGTCGCGCGTGGCATGACCGGGGCGTTGCCGATTCCGAGTGAGAAGCGATGGCGCGAACGGGCGTCTGGGTCGGCGGGAACCCGTAGTCGTCCACTTTCTGGACAGTTAGGTCGGTAATCCGATCAAAATTCGGTGAAAGACTTGACGCAGATCACACCCGGGTGCCAGCATCGCTGCAGGCGCAAACGCACGCCTCAGTTCATAAATCGAACGTCTTCAGAGCGACTCCCCGCCGGAGTGCCCGCTCATCGCCCCGGTACCGCTTCCCCATGCTGGCGACAAATGCGTCGCTGCTGCCTTTACGACCACTCCGAGGAGTGCATATGTCTGTCACCGACCGAAGTTTGCCCGACCAATCCGTGCCCGAGGACCAATCCGTGCCCGAGGACCTATCCGTGGCCGCCCCTGCCGGGGATGCCGCCTTCAAGAGACGGTTCCTTCAGCGTTTGACGGCGCTCTCCGCTGGTGGTCAGTTCATCGATGGCTACATCATGGGCATCATCGGCACCGTGATCGTGGCCGTCGCCGCGGAACTCGAGATGTCGCTCTTCTGGGAGGGGCTCACGGCATCCGCGGCACTGATCGGCATCTTCCTCGGCGCTCCACTTGGTGGGTGGCTTTCCGACAAGTTCGGGCGTAGGCCGATCTTCTTCGCGGATCTCGTGCTGTTCCTCGTGGGCTCGATCGCGCAGTTCTTCGTCCACGAACCGATCCTGCTCTTCGCGACTCGGCTCATCATGGGCATTGCGATCGGCGCGGAGTACTCGGTCGGCTGGCCGCTGCTGGCGGAGTTCTCTCCGGCGCGCCTGCGTGGACGGCTACTCGCCCTGAGCAACTCCTGCTGGTACGTCGGTTTCATGGTCGCGTTCATCGTCGGTTACGCGCTGACCCGATACACGGATGTGGGATGGCGCGTGATCCTCGGGTCGAGCACACTGCTCGCGGTGGTTCTGCTCGTGGCTCGGCTGGGTATACCCGAGTCGCCGCGCTGGCTGTGGAGCGTGGGGCGCAAGGAGGAGGCCCTGGTGATCGCCGAACGATACCTGCAGAGCCCCGAGGACGTCGTCGACGTGCAGCGCGAGACGGCGCGCAAGGGCAGCATCGGGATGCTCTTCGCCCGTGAGAACCGGCGCGGAACGGCATTCATCACCCTCTTTTGGGTCTGCGCGGTCATGCCGTACTTTGCGATCGCCACGTTCGCCCAGGGGGTGCTGGAAGACTACGGCCTCGCCGACGGGCTCGCCGGCGGCGTGGGTCTGACCTCCCTGGCCACGGCAGGAGTCGTGTTCTGCACCCTCTTCGTCGAGAAGCTCGGGCGTCGCCGTCTCGCCATCTACCCGCAGTGGATCTGCGCCGTAGCGCTTGCCGTGATCGGATTGTGGGTGGGAGCGCCGGCTCTGGTCGTGCTCATCTGTTTCTTCGTCTTCTCGTGCTTCAACGCTATGTGCGCCACCCTCACGGGTGTCTTCCCCGCCGAGGTCTTCCCGACCGAGATCCGCGGTATCGGAACAGGATTCGCGGCGGCGGTGAGCCGGATCGGCGCCGCGCTGGGTACGTTCCTGCTCCCCTGGGCGATCACGAACGTCGGGGCCGCCCCGGCCATGCTGGTGGCGGCCGCCATCTGCGTGGTCGGTGCGATCGTGTGCCAGATGCTCGCTCCCGAGATGACAGGCAGGAACCTGAGCGAAACGCAGCACGAGGATCGGGTGGTCCCGGACTGACCTGCTCGAACCTTCGAAACGTTGCGGCCGAGCGCATCGCAACCCATCGCCTGGCTGGCCGCCATGACCAGATGCACAGTCCTGGCGGTCAGCCAGGCTTTCGTGGGCGGGCCGGGCGTCCCGGCACCTCGGTGGTGCCGGCGTGACGGCTCCCGCGACCGAGGCGGTGGAAGCGGTCCGTCGTTCTCTCCGACCGGCCCGTACTCGTCCACTGACGATCGACCAAGGAGAACGTAATGACCGCAGAGATATCAACCGCCGCGCGCTACGTGGCGGTCGTGTCCGGCAACCCTCGCCCCGCTTCACGCACCCTCGGTGCCGCCCGAACCGCGGCGGATAAGATCGGAAAAGACCTCGGCATCGCCGACATCGTCACGATCGACCTTGCCACGTTCTCGACCGAGATCCTCGCCTCCGAGCACCCCTCGGCTGACCGAGCGAAGGAGACGCTCGCCGGTGCGACCGTCGCGGTGATTGCGTCGCCCGTCTACAAGGCGTCGTACACCGGTCTTCTGAAAGCCTTCCTGGACCTGTATCCCTCGGACGGATTGCTCGGCGTCGTCACCGTTCCACTGGTGACGTCGGGAAGCGCGGCGCACGCCCTGGCCGGCGAGGTGCACCTGCGCCCTCTTCTGGTGGAACTCGGCGCCACGGTCCCCTCCCGCTCCCTCACCCTGACCGAACGCGAGCTCGCCGAACTCGACAGCGCCGTGGACGCCTGGTGGGAGCGCGCCGGCGAGCCGCTGCGTCGAGCCGTCGGCCACCCCGCCCCGATCTCCTGAACATGGCAGCCGAAGCCCGCACCGGCGGCTGGGGCTTCGTCGCAGTCCGCGATGTGGCGGCTGTAAACCGAGTTAACCGGTGCGGGTAATCAAGCCTGCATGGCCGGCTGCAATGGACCGGAGCATCGCAATGGCCGTCCGCACCCGGGCGAGCCGCTGCAGTTCACGCGGCACGATCAGCCAGTACTTGCGCAATACCGTGACCTCGTCAGCAAGGATGCGCACCAGACGGGGGTCGGGGTCGCCGATGTAGAGGGGGAGGGCCGCGACACCGAGCCCGGCGGCGGTGGCCAACCATTGGCCGGTGATGTTATTGGTCTGGATCTGGGTGCGGTGACCGGGCAGGACCTCGTCGAAGATACGGAGAGCGGGGACGTCGAGAAGCGAGTCGACATAACCGATCAACGCGTGCTCGTGCAGATCGAGGACGTGGGAGATCCGCGGGTGCGTCTCGAGGTAGGCCGCGCTGGCGTAGAGACCCAGCCGATAGTCGGCGAGCTCACTGATGTCCACCGACCGCGGCGAGGGACGCTCGAGGGTGACGGCGACATCGAACTCGCGGGCGGCGAGCACGTCGTGCCGCGTCGCGGTGACGATTTCGACATCGAGATCGGGGTTCTGAGCAAACAGGGTCTCGAGACTCGGAGCCAGGAGGAACGCCCCGAAACCGTCTGGAGTGGCGATCCGCACCGTGCCCGACAATCGTCCGCCGCCCGAGGCGGCCCCCTCCATGGCGGCCAGGAGAGCGGACTCTATGGACTCCGCGTGCACGATCAGCTCGTGTCCGGCGTCGGTGAGAACCCAACCGGTCGGTACCCGGTCGAAGAGCCGATTACCCAGTGCGCGTTCGAGAGCGGTGATCCGCCGACCCACCGTCGTGTGATTGACGCCCAGTCCCTTCCCGGCCGCCACCAGGCGGCCGGTGCGGGCCACTTCCAGGAAATATCGCAGGTCATCGGCATCGATCACGCCTCACCCTAATCGGACCTGTGCATATTTGCACAGGCGTGTGCCTACTTGACTGTTGTGATCTGCATTCCGCGCAGTGAGACTTGCTTCACACAAGGGGCGAACGCCCGGCCCCACAGCTGTCAGCCGACCTTCATGCATTGCCCCGGCGAACCCATAGTCGTGTCGGCCGGAGCGGCACAGTAGAGCGATCCACGAGCCCGACTCGGGTCACGCTCCCCACATCCCGCGACGAGGAGAATCACGTGCAAGACAACGACACCCACGGAGGGTTGCACACTCCGTTGAAGCAAAAGCACCTGACGATGATTGCGTTGGGTGGAACCATGGGCGCGGGTCTGTTCATCGGCTCGGGGGCCATCATCAGCGAGGTCGGTCCCGCCTCCATCGTCACCTACGCACTCACCGGTGTGCTGATCTTGCTGGTGATGCGGATGCTCGGCGAGATGGCCGTCGCCAATCCCCGAACAGGATCGTTCACCGACTACGCCCGGGACGCCATGGGCAACTGGGCGGGCTTCTCCACGGCCTGGCTGTACTGGTACTACCAGATGGTCGTCGTCGGATTCGAAGCCGTCGTCGGCGCACAACTGCTGCAGCGGTGGATACACGGGGTGCCGGCCTGGGTGCTCTCGGTGGGTCTGCTGCTCGCGCTGACCCTGGTGAATCTGGTCTCGGTCGGGAACTTCGGCAAGTTCGAATACTGGTTCGCTGGCATCAAGATCGCCGCCGTCGTCGCCTTCGTCGCCCTGGGCTCTCTGTTCATCTTCGGTCTCTGGCCGAACTCGAGCATCGACTTCTCCAACCTGACCTCGCACGGTGGAATCGCCCCCAACGGCGCATTCCCGATGCTCGCCGGTGTCGTCGTCGTCATCTTCTCCATGGTCGGCGCCGAGGTCGTCACAGTGGCCGCCGCCGAATCGAAGGAACCCGGCCTCGCGATCAAGCGTGCTGTCAACGCCGTGATCTACCGTGTCCTGTTCTTCTTCGTCACGTCCGCGCTCATCATCGTCACCATCGTTCCGTGGGACAGCATTCCCACCGGCGAGTCCCCGTTCCTGCTCGTGCTGCAGGTACTCAACATCCCGGGCGTGGCCGACATCCTCAACGCCGTCATCCTCATCGCGGTCCTCTCGTGCCTGAACATCGGCCTGTACTCGACCTCGCGGATGCTCTTCACCCTCGGTTCCAACGGAGAATGCCCCAAGTGGATGACCGCCGTGAACAAGAGCGGTGTCCCGGTCTGGGGCGTGCTCTCCTGCACCGTGATCGCCTACGGGTGCATCGCCGTCGCCTACTTCTTCCCTGACACCGTGTTCCTGTTCCTGATCAACGCATCCGGGGCGATGATCCTCTTCGTCTATCTGATGATCTGCATCTCCCAGATCGTCCTCCGCAAGAGGAACGAGCGCGCACACGGCGGAAAGCTCGAATTCAAGATGTGGCTGTTCCCCTACCTGTCGATCCTCGTGACCGCCGTCATCGTCATGATCTTGGTAAGTATGCTGTGGGACAACACCTCCCGAATCTCTCTCCTCCAGGGGCTGGCGGTGTGGGCTGTCATTCTCGTCGCCTTCGGTGTCAAGACTGTCCGTGAGCGATCACGGTCGGAGGTCACTCTCGATTCGAGCACCGACCTGAATGAAACCTCGATCTCGGAAACACGAAACCCCGAAAAGGTCTGATCGTCTCGACGACACCAGCCTGTACCCCCGCGACCCTCGCTGGGGTACGGGCTCGTTGAGCACCTCGACTGATAACAGGAAAGGCTCCACCATGCTCGCCGCTTACGCCAACGCCATTGATCCAGACGATCCCGTATCGGGTCTCGTCGTCGGAGATCGACCCGACCCACAACCCCGCGACGGCTGGACCACGGTCACCGTCAAGGCGGCGGCTCTGAACCACCACGATTTGTGGACCCTGCGCGGTGTCGGCATCCGCGCCGAGCAGCTGCCGATGATCCTCGGCGGCGATGCCGCCGGAATCGACGAGGACGGAAACGAAGTCGTCGTGCACTCGGTCATCACCTCACCCGGGTGGACCGGTGACGACACCCTCGACCCGAAGCGCTCCCTGCTCTCGGAGGTCTACGACGGAACGTTGGCGGAAAAGGTTCTGGTTCCGCGCCGCAACCTCGTCGCCAAACCGGCGTCCCTGACCTTCGAGCAGGCCGCGTGCCTTCCCACCGCATGGCTGACCGCCTACCGCATGCTCTTCGCCAAGGCGCGCCTGGCGCCGGGATCGACCGTGCTCATTCAGGGTGCCGGCGGCGGGGTGTCGACGGCATCGATCGCGCTGGGCAAGGCCGCCGGTCTGCGGGTGTGGGTCACCGGGCGCAGCGAAGCCAAGCGCGAGGCCGCGCTCGCGCTCGGCGCCGACCAGGTCTTCGAATCGGGGGCACGACTCCCCGAACGGGTCGACGCGGTCATCGACAACGTCGGCCAGGCCACCTGGGCGCACTCGCTCAAATCCCTTGAGCCTGGCGGAGCGATCGTGACCTGCGGCGCGACATCCGGCCCGAACCCGGCGTCGGACCTGAACCGGGTCTTCTTCCTTCAGTTGCAGGTGCTGGGCTCGACGATGGGCTCCCGCGACGAGCTCGAGCAGTTGCTCGCGCTGCTCGACACCACCGGTCTCCGACCGCAGATCGATTCGGTTCTGCCGCTGTCCGATGCCGAGGCCGGACTGAAAAAGCTCGCCAGCGGCGACGTCCAGGGAAAGATCGTGCTGATCCCCTAGCGTTTTCACGGTGTTCGGTGGAGGCGGCCCCGGAGGCACCTCCACCGACCCGTCCGAGCCGATGAACGTCCAACGAAGGGATCGGGTATGCCGACGATCAACCGGTTCGAACTGTCCAGGGCCTTAAGGCAATTCCGCGCCATCAAACTGCCCCTCGACGGTCGCCGAGCCGCCGCGGTCAGCATTGCGGTCCTGGTCGAGGACGGGAAACCCGCCATCTGGCTGACCGAGCGCTCATCGACGCTGCGTGCTCATCCCGGCCAGTTCGCTTTTCCCGGCGGGCGCATCGACCCGAACGAAACAGCCGCCGAGGCGGCCCTGCGTGAGTTACACGAAGAACTCGGCATTGCCGCCCATCCCGAGCAGATCATCGGCGAACTCGACGACTACGCCACCAAATCGGGCTACGTCATCACACCGTTCGTGGTGTGGATCGGCGACTTCACCGGCACCCTTCGTCCGAACGAGTCGGAAGTCGCCCGCGTGCACACGGTCACCATGGACGAGGTCGACGCCGATCCCCGATTCGTCACCGATCCGCAGGTCGACTCGCCGATTCTGCAGTGGCCCTTCCGGGACTTCGATATCCACGCCCCCACCGCGGCGATTCTCTACCAGTTCCGAGAAGTGGTGTTGCGTCAGCGGCAGACCCGCGTCGCACACTACGGGCAGCCGGTGTTCGCCTGGCAGTGATCGCCACGGCACCCACCACTGCGGTAGCGCGCTTGCCTCGATCGCTCGGCCTAGAGTGTGGTTCCCAGTAGCAACCCGGCGATGTGCCGCAGCATCCGTGTGTTGCGCTCATAGGTGTAGTCAGCCAGATCGACCGCGACCGCGGTCATCAAACCGTCTATGGCGCAGATGATTCCGTCGGCAACCTCGTCGATCGGGGCTGTCGGGCGGAACATGCCGTCCCGCTCACCGGAGTCGATGACCTCGGTGAGCTTTGCCCGCCACGCTGAGTAGATCCGGGTGATGTCGGGAAGGTACTGCTGGTTGCGGCTGGCCACCGACACCGTCGCCAGCCACACCGTGCACCGCTCGCGATCGGTGATCGCGTGTTCGAGCAGCGAGACCATCTTCGTGGCCGGGTCGTCGATGTCGGCGGCGAAGGTCGCCCATTCCGACACCCGCCGCATGCTCGCCGCGCTGAGCATCGCCTCGATGACCGCGTCGCGGCTGTCGAAGTAGTGCTGAATCTTCCCGATGGACACCCCCGCCTCCCGGGCGATGTCGCGCAGGCGCACCTTTTCGATGCCGTGCACGGCGATCAGTCGCTCGGCGGCATCGAGAATCCGCCGCCGGCTCTCGGCGACGAGGGGATCCTCACCCGCTACTTGTGTTGCATCCGCCACAGTCATCAGTCCACACCCTCCACCTGCAAGTCCCTCGCGTTTTCCCGAACGCGCAGGTCGTCTCTCGATCGTAGCGATCGGCCTAATGCGCGTGCTCTGCCCGTGAAACGAGCAGTTCACGGACCTATTTGACGCGTTCGCGGTGCTGGGGACATCCGTCTTGACGCCACAATAATTCCATATTATTGTGCGTTGCACCACACATTCTTTCCCTCGGCTTCCCACACCTCCGGGTTTCACCGCCGCCGACCACCGAGCACACCGCTTCCGAAGACGGAGATCTTTCGATGACCTCAATCGCCCTCGCGCCACCCGCTGTCCGCCGGGACCTGACCGCGCTGTTCGCCCCGTCCTCCCTCGCGATCGTCGGCGCGAGCAACGATCCCGCCAAGTACGGCAACTGGCTGGCGGGGCGGGCTCTGCGGGACACCGATCGGCGGCCGGCCTACCTGATCAACAAGAGCCGGTCGAAGATTCTCGATCACCCCGCTGCGCCCAGCCTGACCTCCCTCGGCCGACCGGTCGATCTCGCGGTCATCGCGGTTCCCGCTGCCGGGTTCGACGAAGCGGTCGACGACGCCATTGCCGCGAACGTCAAGGCGATCGTCGCGATCACCGCAGGGTTGGGTGAATCCGGTGCAGAGGGTCTTGCCCGTCAGAACGCCCTGGTCTCCCGGCTGCGGGAAGCCGAGATCGCGATGCTCGGCCCGAACTGCCTCGGCGTACTCGACAACACCAGCGGACTCGACGCGACGGTCAACGAATTCCGTCCGGGCTCGGTGTCGATCATCTCCCAGAGCGGCAACGTCGCCATCGACCTGGCCGAGCACTTCGCCGAACAAGGTCTCGGCGTCGCCCGCTTCGCGAGCCTGGGCAACTGCGCCGACCTCGACGTCGCCGATCTGATCGACAGCTGCGTCGATCACGAGGGCACCTCCGCGATCGCGGTGTACTGCGAGGGCTTCAAAGACGGCCGCAAGTTCGCCCGCGCCGCCGCCCGCGCCGCGGACGCCGGCAAGCCCGTCGTGCTGCTGTCCGTCGGCCGCGGCGCAGCCTCCACCCGCGGGGCGGCCTCACACACCGGATCGCTGGTGACCTCGAACGTCGTCCTCGAAGCCGTTTGCGAGGCCACGGGCACCGAACTGGTGTCGAGCCCGTTCGAGATGGCAAACCTGCTCCAAGCCCTCGTCCGTACCCGCCCCCCGGCCGGGTCACTGGTCGCGGTCCTCGCCGACGGCGGCGGCCACGCCTCCCTGGCCAGCGACAGCCTCGAAGAGTCCGGCCTGCAGGTCGAGGAGTTCTCGGCCGAGCTGTCCTCGCAGGTAGCCGGTGAGCTGCCGCCGACCGCGGCAACATCGAACCCTATCGACCTCGCCGGCGGAGGCGAGCAAGACATCACCTGCTTCGCCCGCGTCGCGGAGCGCCTGATCGCCAGCCCCGAGACCGACGCCGTCCTGATGACCGGGTTCTTCGGCGGCTACGGTGACTACGACCCGGCGATCGTGCCCGGTGAGATCCGGGTCGGTCACGACATCGGCGCTCTCGTCGCCGAGGCCGGTGCCAGCTTCATCGCCCAGACCATGTTTGCCGACTCAAAGCCCGCGCAGGCGCTGCGGGACAGCGGCATTGCGGTCTACCGCAACGTCGAGCACGCCACCTGGGCGCTGAGCCGCCTGGCCCGCCGGGCCCAAGCAGGATCGCATCCCCTTCCCGTCCTGCCCGAACCCGCCGCCCCGCTCACAGAGACCGGATACTGGCC
>Ga0247825_10000284_pt1 | contig 31379 bp, 41 predicted proteins | sample 13C_Vanillin_Day_FD_194413 | JGI IMG/M metagenome (GOLD analysis project Ga0247825, IMG submission 194413) | Soil microbial communities from agricultural site in Penn Yan, New York, United States - 13C_Vanillin_Day48 | ecosystem: Environmental > Terrestrial > Soil > Agricultural land | place... | reverse complement strand
ATGGCCAAAGAGAAATTCAACCGCACGAAGCCGCACTGCAACGTTGGCACGATCGGTCACGTCGATCATGGCAAGACGTCGCTGACGGCTGCGATCACCAAGGTGCTTGCGGAGACCGGCGGGGCGACGTTCACCGCCTACGACCAGATCGACAAGGCTCCGGAGGAGAAGGCGCGCGGCATCACCATTGCGACCGCGCACGTGGAGTATGAGACGAGCAAGCGCCACTACGCGCACGTCGATTGCCCGGGGCATGCCGACTACGTGAAGAACATGATCACGGGTGCCGCCCAGATGGACGGCGCGATCCTGGTGGTGTCGGCGGCCGACGGCCCGATGCCGCAGACCCGCGAGCACATCCTGCTGGCCCGCCAGGTCGGCGTTCCGGCGCTGGTGGTGTTCATGAACAAGGTCGACATGGTCGACGATCCGGAGCTGCTCGATCTCGTGGAGCTCGAGGTTCGCGAGCTGCTGTCGAAGTACAACTTCCCGGGCGACAAGATCCCGATCGTCAGGGGCTCGGCGCTGATGGCGCTGGAGGGCAAGAACCCGGAGCTCGGCCATGACGCGATCCTGAAGCTGATGGAGGCGGTCGACAGCTACATCCCGCAGCCGGAGCGTCCGATCGACCAGCCGTTCCTGATGCCGGTGGAAGACGTGTTCTCGATCTCGGGCCGCGGCACGGTGTGCACCGGCCGCGTCGAGCGCGGCGTGGTGAAGGTCGGCGAGGAAATCGAGATCGTCGGCATCAAGGCGACGCAGAAGACGGTGGTGACCGGCGTCGAGATGTTCCGCAAGCTTCTGGACCAGGGCCAGGCGGGCGACAACATCGGCGCGCTGCTGCGCGGCATCGACCGCGAGGCGGTGGAGCGCGGGCAGGTGCTGTGCAAGCCGGGCTCGGTGAAGCCGCACACCAAGTTCAAGGCCGAGGCCTACATCCTGACCAAGGAGGAGGGTGGCCGCCACACGCCGTTCTTCACCAACTACCGTCCGCAGTTCTACTTCCGCACCACCGACGTGACCGGTGTGGTGACGCTCCCGGAGGGCACCGAGATGGTGATGCCGGGCGACAACATCGCGATGGAAGTGGCGCTGATCGTTCCGATCGCGATGGAGGAGAAGCTCCGCTTCGCCATCCGCGAGGGCGGCCGCACCGTGGGCGCGGGCGTCGTCGCAAGCATCATCGAGTAAGCACCGAACTGTCGTGCCCCGCGCAAGCGGGGCACCCAGTATCCCGCGGGCGTGCGGGTGACCTGAGGCACTAGCGATTACTGGATCGTCCGCGAAGGCGGCCGATGGCAGTCCAGAGAGAAACAAAGATGAACGGCCAGAATATCCGGATCCGGCTCAAGGCGTTCGATCACCGCATCCTCGATGCGTCGACCCGCGAGATCGTGAACACCGCCAAGCGCACGGGCGCCCAGGTGCGTGGACCGATCCCGCTGCCGACCAAGATCGAGAAGTTCACGGTGAACCGCTCGCCGCACGTCGACAAGAAGAGCCGCGAGCAGTTCGAGATGCGCACGCACAAGCGCCTCCTGGACATCGTCGATCCGACGCCGCAGACCGTGGACGCGCTGATGAAGCTCGACCTCGCTGCCGGCGTCGACGTCGAGATCAAGCTCTGAGCTGTCTTTAAGGACTTAAGAGGGTAAGCCACATGCGCTCCGGTGTGATCGCACAGAAGATGGGAATGACCCGCCTCTTTACCGAGGCTGGCGAGCATGTGCCCGTCACCGTGCTTCGTCTCGCGCAATGCCAGGTCGTCGCGCATCGCAGCAAGGAGAAGGACGGATACGTCGCTCTCCAGCTCGGTTCCGGGACCCGCAAGGTCAAGAATGTGAGCAAGGCCGAGCGCGGGCGGTTCGCCGTCGCCAAGGTCGAGCCCAAGCGCACGCTGGCCGAGTTCCGCGTCAGCGACGATGCGCTGATCCCGGTCGGCGCGGAAATCACCGCCGATCACTTCCTGGTCGGCCAGTTCGTCGACGTCACCGGCACCAGCATCGGCAAGGGCTTCGCCGGCGGCATGAAGCGCTGGAACTTCGGCGGCCTGCGCGCCTCGCACGGCGTGTCGGTTTCACACCGCTCGATCGGTTCGACCGGCGGCCGCCAGGACCCCGGCAAGACCTTCAAGAACAAGAAGATGCCGGGCCATATGGGTACCGACCGTGTGACCACGCTCAACCTGCGCGTCGTGCAGACCGACGTCGATCGCGGCCTGATCATGATCGAGGGCGCGGTTCCCGGTCACAAGGGCGGCTGGATCACCGTCCGCGATGCGGTGAAGAAGGCTCCGCCGAAGGATCTGCCGAAGCCCGGCAAGTTCAAGGCTCCCGCGGCCGAGGCGGCCGCAGCGAAGGCTGAAGCTGCGCCTGCTGCCGAAGCTCCGAAGGAAGGTGCGTGATGGATCTCAAGGTCACCACCCTCGACGGCAAGGAAGCCGGCTCCGTCACGCTCTCGGACGCGATCTTCGGTCTCGCGGTGCGTCCCGACCTGATCCAGCGTTGCGTCGTGTGGCAGCTCAACAAGCGCCGCGCCGGCACGCATGCGGTCAAGAACCGCGCCGATATCTGGCGCACCGGCAAGAAGATGTACGCGCAGAAGGGCACCGGCGGCGCCCGTCACGGCTCGGCGCGCGTTCCCCAGTTCCGCGGCGGCGGCCGTGCGTTCGGCCCGGTCGTGCGCAGCCATGAGATCGGCCTGCCGAAAAAGGTCCGCGCGCTGGCGCTCAAGCACGCGCTCTCGGCCAAGGCCAAGGACGGCGGCATCATCGTGCTCGACAAGGCCACCGTGAAGGACGCCAAGACCAAGCAGCTTGCGGCGAACTTCGAGAAGCTCGGCTGGCAGACCGGCGCGCTGATCATCGACGGCGCCGAGATCGAGGCGGGCTTCCGCAACGCCGCGCGCAACATCCCCAACATCGACGTGCTGCCGATCCAGGGCATCAACGTCTACGACATCATGCGCCGCGGCAAGCTCGTGCTGACCAAGGCCGCGGTCGATGCGCTGGAGGCGCGCTTCAAATGAGCACCAACGATCCGCGCCATTACGACGTGGTGATCGCGCCGGTGATCACCGAAAAGGCGACGATGGCCTCCGAGCACAACAAGGTCGTGTTCAAGGTCGCGCGCACCGCGACCAAGCCGCAGATCAAGGAAGCGGTCGAGAAGCTGTTCGACGTCAAGGTGAAGGCCGTCAATACGCTGATCCGCAAGGGCAAGGTTCGCATCTTCAAGGGCCGTCCCGGCGAGCTGCAGAACACCAAGCGCGCGGTCGTGACCCTCGAAGAGGGCCACCGCATCGACGTGACCACGGGTCTGTAAGGGTAGAACAATGGCACTCAAGACTTACAAACCGACCACGCCGAGCCAGCGCCATCTGGTTATCGTCGACCGTACTGGGCTGCACGCCGGCAAGCCGGTGAAGGGCCTGGTCGAAGGCCAGAACTCGACCGGCGGCCGCAACAATCACGGCCGCATCACCAGCCGCTTCCGCGGCGGCGGCCACAAGCAGGCCTATCGCGTCATCGACTTCAAACGCGCGCGCCGCGAGGAGACCGCGATTGTCGAGCGCATCGAATACGATCCGAACCGCACCGCCTTCATCGCGCTGGTGAAATACAAGGACGGCGAGCAGTCCTACATTCTCGCGCCGCAGCGCCTGTCCGCCGGTGACAGCATCGTCGCGGGCGAGAGCGTCGACATCAAGCCGGGCAACGCCATGCCGCTCGGCAACATGCCGGTGGGCACCATCGTTCACAATGTCGAGCTCAAGATCGGCAAGGGCGGGCAGATCGCGCGCTCGGCCGGCACCTATGCCCAGATCGTCGGCCGCGACGGCGAGTATGTCATCCTGCGCCTCAACTCGTCGGAGCAGCGCCTGGTGCACGGCCGGTGCCTTGCGACCGTCGGCGCGGTGTCGAACCCCGACAACATGAACACGACGATCGGCAAGGCCGGCCGTCAGCGCTGGAAGGGGCGCATGCCGCACAACCGCGGCATCACCATGAACCCGGTCGATCACCCGCACGGCGGGCGCACCAAGGGCGGCGGCCATCCGGTCACGCCGTGGGGCTTCCCGACCAAGGGCAAGAAGACCCGCAAGAACAAGTCCACCCAGAAGTTCATCATGCTGAGCCGCCACGCTCGCAAGAAGACATCGTAAGGAACGCCGCATGACCCGTTCGGTTTGGAAAGGCCCGTTCGTCGACGGTTATCTGCTCAAGAAGGCAGATGCCGCGCGTTCGTCCGGCCGCCACGAGATGATCAAGATCTGGAGCCGCCGCTCGACGATCCTGCCGCAGTTCGTGGGCCTGACGTTCGGCGTCTACAACGGCCAGAAGCACATCCCGGTGAACGTCACCGAGGAAATGGTCGGTCACAAGTTCGGCGAATTCTCGCCGACCCGCACGTTCTACGGCCATACGTCGGACCGCAAGGCCAAGCGCGCTCCTGCCGCGCCGGCCGCGGGCTGATGACCGGAGTTTGAGGAAACCATCATGGGCAAGAGCGCACGCGAACGAGACCTGCCGGAGAACGAGGCGAAGGCGGTCGCCCGCATGCTGCGGGTGTCGCCGCAGAAGCTCAATCTCGTCGCGCAGCTGATCCGCGGCAAGAAGGTCGCCACCGCGCTGGCCGATCTGCAGTTCTCGCAGAAGCGGATCGCCAAGGACGTCAAGAAGTGCCTGGAGTCGGCGATCGCCAACGCCGAGAACAATCACGATCTCGATGTCGACGAGCTGATCGTCGCCGAGGCGCATGTCGGCAAGGCGCTCGTTCTCAAGCGCTTCCATCCGCGCGGCCGCGGCCGCATGGGCAAGATTTTGAAGCCGTTCGCGAACCTGACGATCGTCGTGCGTCAGGTCGAGGCCAAGGCGGCTTAAGGAGAGGTCATGGGTCAGAAGGTCAATCCGATCGGTCTGCGGCTCGGCATCAACCGGACCTGGGATTCTCGCTGGTTCGCCGGCAAGAACGAGTACGGCACGCTGCTGCACGAGGACATGGCGATCCGCAAGGAGCTCATGACCGCGCTGAAGCAGGCCGCGGTGTCGAAGATCGTCATCGAGCGCCCGCACAAGAAGTGCCGCGTGACGGTGCATTCGGCGCGCCCGGGCGTGGTGATCGGCAAGAAGGGCGCCGACATCGAGAAGCTCCGCAAGCAGGTGGCCAAGATCACCGCGAGCGACGTGGTCATCAACATCATCGAGATCAGGAAGCCCGAGCTCGACGCGACGCTGGTCGCGGAATCGATCGCCCAGCAGCTCGAGCGCCGCGTGGCGTTCCGCAGAGCCATGAAGCGCGCCGTGCAGTCGGCGGTGCGGCTTGGCGCGCAGGGCATCCGCATCAACTGCTCGGGCCGTCTCGGCGGCGCCGAAATCGCGCGCATGGAGTGGTATCGCGAAGGCCGCGTGCCGCTGCATACGCTGCGCGCCGATGTCGACTACGGCGTCGCGACCGCTTTCACCACCTACGGCACCTGCGGCGTCAAGGTCTGGATCTTCAAGGGCGAGATCATGGAGCACGACTCCATGGCGCAGGACAAGCGCCTGGCCGAGGCCGAAGCCGGCCGTCCGCGCCGCGAAACTGCGTAAGCGCAAGGGTCCAAAGGGTCATTCGTCATGTTGCAACCGTCACGCACCAAGTTCCGCAAGGCGCACAAGGGCCGCATCCACGGCGTCGCCACCAGCGGCCAGAACCTGGCATTCGGCCAGTATGGCCTCAAGGCAACCGAGCCGGATCGCGTTACCGCGCGCCAGATCGAGGCCGCGCGCCGCGCGCTCACCCGTCACATGAAGCGCGCGGGTCAGGTGTGGATCCGCGTTTATCCGGACGTTCCGGTGTCGAAGAAGCCGCTCGAAGTCCGCATGGGCTCGGGCAAGGGCTCGGTCGAACTGTGGGTCTGCCGTGTCAAGCCCGGCCGCATCCTGTTCGAGGTCGACGGCATCTCCGTCGAGCTCGCCAAGGAAGCGCTGACGCTTGCCGCCGCCAAGCTGCCGATCAAGACCCGCTTTGTGTCGCGCATCGCCGCCTAATCGAAAGAGTAGAGCCAAGCCATGAAAGCTTCCGATGCCCGCGCCATGACCGTCGACCAGCTCGACGACGAGGTGCTCAAGCTCAAGAAGGAGCAGTTCAACCTGCGCTTCCAGCGGGCGACGGGTCAGCTCGAGAACACGTCGCGCGTGCGGCAGGTGCGCCGCGACATCGCGCGCATGATGACGATCGCGAAGCAGAAGCGCGCGGGGGCTGCGCCGGCGGGCAAGCCTGCCGGTCCCAAACCCGCGCGTGCAGCCGTCAAACGGACCGCCAAGCCGCGTCCGCCCGTATCGAATCGTACCAAGCCGCGCCTGGCCTCCCGGGCCAAGGCGAAGAGGAAGTAAGAGGTTTCCATGCCGAAGCGAACGCTCCAGGGCGTGGTGGTCAGCGACAAGCAGGACAAGACGGTCATTGTCCGTGTCGAGCGCCGCTTCACCCATCCGGTCATGAAAAAGACGGTGCGCCGCTCCAACAAGTTCCACGCTCACGACGAGAAGAACGAATTCTCTGTCGGCGACGTCGTGTGGATCGAGGAGCACAAGCCGATCTCCAAGCTCAAGCGCTGGGTCGTGACCCAGGGCGAGAAGCGCGCGAAGCTCGATGTCCCGCTCGACGACACCGGCAAGCATGCAACGAAGAAAAGGGACGTCAAGGCGGAAGCCTCTGCGTCCAAAGCGAACTAAGCGCGACACGCGCTAGAGAAGAATTGCGAGGCGCCTGATGATTCAGATGCAAACCAATCTCGACGTGGCGGATAATTCCGGCGCGCGCCGCGTCATGTGCATCAAGGTGCTGGGCGGCTCCAAGCGCAAGTACGCCACCATCGGCGACGTCATCGTCGTGTCGGTGAAGGAGGCGATCCCGCGCGGCCGCGTCAAGAAGGGCGAGGTCATGAAGGCCGTGGTGGTGCGGGTCCGCAAGGACATCAAGCGCCCGGACGGCTCGGTGATCCGCTTCGACCGCAACGCCGCGGTGCTGATCAACCCGCAGATGGAGCCGGTCGGGACCCGTATCTTCGGGCCGGTGCCGCGCGAACTGCGCGCCAAGAACCACATGAAGATCATTTCGCTCGCCCCGGAGGTGCTGTGATGGCGGCCAAGATCAGGAAGGGCGACAAGGTCGTGATGCTGGCCGGCCGCGACAAGGGCCGGACCGGCGAGGTGATCGAGGTGCGGCCGGACGACAATCGCGTGCTGGTGCGCGGCATCAACATGGTGAAGCGCCACCAGAAGCAGACGGCGCAGCAGGAAGGCGGCATCGTCTCCAAGGAGCTGTCCGTCCACCTGTCCAACGTGGCGATCGCCGATCCGAAGGACGGCAAGCCCACCCGGATCGGATTCAAGTTCGTTGGCGCAGGCGAGGATCGCAAGAAGATCCGTGTCGCCAAGCGCTCGGGAGTCGAGATCGATGGCTAAGAAACCCGAAGACGGCAAAGCCGAGAAGGCGGCGCCGAAGGTCGACAAGTCGCCGGAAGCCGCCGCCCGCGCTGAGAAGGCCCAGGCTGCAAAGGACAAGGCCGCCGCGAAAAAGAAAGCCGAAGCCGGCGACAAGAAGCCGCGCGAGCCCGAGGAGCGCGTGACGCCGCGGCTTCGCACGCATTTCGACGAGGTCATCCGCAAGGCGCTGATCGAGAAGTTCGGCTACAAGAATCCGATGCAGGTGCCGCGCGTCGACAAGATCGTCCTCAACATGGGCGTGGGCGAGGGCGTGGCCGACCGCAAGAAGGTCGAGCAGGCGGCCGAAGCGCTGACCGCGATCGTGGGCCAGAAGGCCGTGATCACCCGTTCGCGCAAGTCGATCGCCACCTACAAGCTGCGCGACGGCCAGGCGATCGGCTGCAAGGTCACGCTGCGCAAGACCCGGATGTACGAGTTCCTCGACCGCCTGGTGAACATCGCGCTGCCCCGCGTCCGCGACTTCCGCGGCCTCAATCCGAAGAGCTTCGACGGCCGCGGCAACTACTCGCTCGGCATCAAGGAGCACATCGTTTTCCCGGAGATCGATTACGACAAGATCGACGACGTCTGGGGCATGGACATCACGGTCTGCACCACGGCGCGCACCGACGACGAGGCGCGCGCGCTGCTGACCGCTTTCAACTTCCCGTTCCGGCAGTGAGGGCTCAAGGGCCTTCAGACGCGGATCACCAGGAGACTGACTAGATGGCGAAGAAGAGTTCGATCGAGAAGAACAACCGGCGTCGCAAGATGGCAAAGCGGGCGCGCGGCCGTCGCGACCGCCTCAAGGCCATCGTGATGGACAAGACCAAGCCGGTGGAAGAGCGTTTCGCAGCCTCCTTGAAGCTCGCGGAAATGCCGCGCAATGGCTCGGCGACCCGCATCCGCAACCGCTGCGAAGTCACGGGCCGGCCGCGCGCGTTCTACCGCAAGCACAAGCTCAGCCGCATCGCGCTGCGCGAGCTCGGTTCCAAGGGCCTGATTCCGGGCCTTGTGAAGTCGAGCTGGTAAGGAGGCGCGCATGCAGCTCAACGATCCAATCGGCGATCTGATCGCTCGTATCACCAATGCGCAGATGCGCAAGAAGCCGAAGGTTTCCACGCCGGGCTCGCGGCTCCGCGTCAGCGTGCTCGATGTTCTGAAGAACGAAGGCTTCATCCGCGGCTACGCCAAGGTCGACCATGCGGACGGCCGCAGCGAGCTCGAGATCGAGCTCAAGTATTTCGACGGCCAGCCGGTGATCCGCGAGATTTCTCGCGTCTCCAAGCCGGGCCGCCGCGTCTACGTCGCGGTGCGCAACCTGCCGCGCGTCAACAACGGCCTGGGCATCTCGATCCTGTCGACGCCCAAGGGCGTGATGGCCGACCACGACGCCCGCGACGCCAATGTCGGCGGCGAAGTGCTCTGCAAGGTGTTCTGAGGACGGCGACAAAGGAAACAGTCATGTCCCGTATCGGCAAGAAAGCGGTCCCGGTTCCGTCCGGCGTCACGGCGAACGTCGAAGGCCAGACCATCAAGGTCAAGGGCCCGAAGGGCGCGTTGCAGCTCGTGCTGCATGACGACGTCAAGGTGGCCATGGACAAGGACGGAATCCAGGTCGATCCGCGCTCCGAGACCAAGCGCGCGCGCTCGCAGTGGGGCACGTCGCGGACGCTGATCAACAACCTGATCACCGGCGTCACCAAGGGCTTCGAGGAGAAGCTCGAGATCACCGGCGTCGGCTACCGCGCGGCGGTGCAGGGCAAGAACCTGCAGCTTCAGCTCGGCTACAGCCACGACGTTGTCTACCCGATCCCGGACGGCATCGCGATCGTCGCGCCGAAGCCGACCGAGATCACCATCACCGGATCGGACAAGCAGAAGGTCGGCCAGGTGGCCGCCGAGATCCGCGGTTTCCGCTCGCCCGAGCCCTACAAGGGCAAGGGTGTGAAGTATGTCGGCGAATACATCTTCCGCAAGGAAGGCAAGAAGAAGTAACGGAGCGCGCTATGGCGACTGTCAAGGACCGGACCCTGCGCCGCAAGGCGTCTGTCCGGCGCACGGTGAAGGCGGCGGCCAGCGGCCGCAAGCGGCTGTCCGTGCATCGCTCGGGCAAGCACATCTATGCGCAGGTGATCGACGACGTGAAGGGCTTGACGCTGGCGTCGGCGTCTTCGCTGGAGAAGGACATGCGCGCCAAGTCCGGCGCCAATGTCGAGGCCGCGAAGGCGGTCGGCATGCTGGTCGCCAGGCGCGCGGTCGAGAAGGGCGTCAAGGACGTCGTGTTCGACCGCGGCGGCTATCGCTACCACGGGCGCATCAAGGCGCTGGGAGACGCGGCCCGCGAGGGCGGCCTGAACTTCTGAACGGATAATGGCGGGCCGATCGCCCGAACAGAGAGAAGACCATTATGGCACGTGAACCGAGACGAGATCGCGAAGGCGGCCGGGACCGCGGCGGCGACCGCGAGCAGAGCGAGTTTATCGACAAGCTCGTGCACATCAATCGCGTCGCCAAGGTCGTGAAGGGCGGCCGCCGGTTCGGCTTTGCCGCGCTGGTGGTGGTCGGCGACCAGAAGGGCCGGGTCGGGCACGGCCACGGCAAGGCGCGCGAAGTGCCGGAGGCGATCCGCAAGGCGACCGACGCCGCCAAGCGCAACCTGATCCGGGTGCCGCTGCGCGAAGGCCGCACGCTGCATCACGACGTGTTCGGCCGTCACGGCGCCGGCAAGGTGTTCCTGCGCGCGGCGCCTCCCGGCACCGGCATCATCGCCGGCGGCCCGATGCGCGCGGTGTTCGAGTCGCTCGGCATGCAGGACGTTGTGGCGAAGTCGATCGGCTCGTCCAACCCCTACAACATGGTGCGCGCGACCTTCGACGCGCTGAAGCACCAGGACTCGCCGCGCACCGTCGCGGCGCGGCGCAGCATCAAGGTTTCGACGATTCAGGCCCGCCGCCAGGGCGTCGACAGCGAAGCCGTGGCCGAGTAAGCGGGAGACGTTTCATGGCCAGCAAAACCATCAAGGTCCAGCAGATCGGCAGCGCGATGCGCCGGGAGCACACCCAGCGCGAGACGCTGATCGGGCTGAAGCTCAACAAGATCGGCCGCGTCAGCGATCTGCCTGACACGCCGATGACCCGCGGCATGATCGCCAAGGTCAAGCACCTCGTCCGCGTGGTCGACGGCAAATAAGGAGTAGGCGATGAAGCTCAACGAGATCGCCCCCAAGCACGGCTCGCGGAAGAAGCGCTTCCGCATCGGCCGCGGCATCGGTTCGGGGGCCGGCAAGACCGGCGGCCGCGGCGGCAAGGGCCAGACCGCGCGCTCCGGCGTGCGCATCAAGGGCTTCGAAGGCGGCCAGATGCCGATGCATCGCCGGCTGCCCAAGCGCGGCTTCAGGAACACGGCGTTCGCCTTGCGGCTGAACGAGGTCAATCTCGGCAAGGTGCAGGCCGCGATCGACGCCAAGCTGCTCGATGCGGGCGCGACGGTCGATGCCGCCGCCCTGATCAAGGCCGGCGTGCTCCGCCGCGCCAAGGACGGCGTCCGGCTCCTCGGCAATGGCGAAATCAAGGCCAAGGTCAATTTCGAGGTGTTCGGCGCCTCGAAGTCGGCGGTGGCTGCGGTCGAGAAGGCCGGCGGTTCGGTCAAGATCCTGGCACCGAAGCGTGAAGAGGGCGAAAAGGCCGCCTGATCCCTATATCTGCGGGACTTGTGTCCCGGGGTCTTGGGTCGGAAAGGGAGCTCTCGATGGTCTCTGCAGCGGAACAACTGGCAGCCAACCTCAACTTCTCGGCGCTGGCCAAGGCCGAGGAGCTCAAGAAGCGAATCTGGTTCACGCTCGGCGCGCTGCTGGTCTACCGCTTCGGCACCTACATTCCGTTGCCCGGTATCGATCCCACCGCCTGGGACCAGATTTTCCGCACCCAGGCCGGCGGCATTCTCGGCATGTTCAACATGTTCGCCGGTGGCGGCATCCACCGCATGGCGATCTTCGCGTTGAACATCATGCCGTACATCTCGGCATCGATCATCATTCAGTTGATGACGACTGTTTCACCGACACTTGAACAACTTAAGAAAGAGGGTGAGCAGGGCCGCAAGGTCATCAATCAGTACACCCGCTATCTGACAGTCGTTCTGGCCGCGTTCCAGAGCTACGGCATCGCCATCGGCCTTGAAGGCGCCGGCAACGTGGTGAGCGACCCGGGCCTGTTCTTCCGGATCTCGACCGCGATCACGCTCACCGGCGGCACGATGTTCCTGATGTGGCTCGGCGAGCAGATCACCGCGCGCGGCATCGGCAACGGCATCTCGCTCATCATCATGGCGGGCATTGTCGCGGAACTGCCTTCGGCGATCGCCGGCATGCTCGAACTGGGCCGCCAGGGCGCCTTGTCCACCGGCCTGATCCTGATCGTCGTCGTGATGGCGGTGGTCGTGATCGCCTTCATCGTGTTCATGGAGCGGGCCCAGCGCCGGCTGCTGATCCAGTATCCCAAGCGCCAGGTCGGCAACCGGATGTTCGAGGGCCAGTCCTCGCACCTGCCGCTCAAGCTCAACACCTCGGGCGTGATCCCGCCGATCTTCGCCTCGTCGCTGCTTCTGCTGCCGACCACCATCGCGCAGTTCAACGCGCAGGGCGGGCCGGAGTGGTGGCAGACCATCGTGACGCAGCTCAGTCACGGCCGGCCGATGTTCCTGATCCTCTACATCGCGCTGATCGTGTTCTTCGCCTTCTTCTACACGGCGATCGTGTTCAATCCGACCGAGACGGCGGACAACCTCAAGAAGCATGGCGGATTCATTCCGGGCATCCGGCCGGGCGAGCGCACCGCGGAGTACATCGACTATGTGCTCTCGCGCGTCACCGTGGTCGGCGCGGCTTATCTCGCCATCGTCTGCCTCATTCCGGAAATGCTGATCGCCTACGCCGCGGTGCCGTTCTATTTCGGCGGCACCTCGCTGCTGATCGTGGTCAGCGTCACCATGGACACGGTCGCGCAGATCCAGGGCTATCTGCTGGCGCATCAATACGAGGGTTTGATCAAGCGGTCGAAGCTGCGGGGGCGCAGGAGATGAGGATTGTTCTGCTCGGCCCGCCGGGGGCCGGCAAGGGCACGCAAGCCAAGGAACTGGTTTCGAAATACGGCATCGTGCAGCTTTCCACCGGCGACATGTTGCGCGCGGCCGTGGCGGCCGGAACGCCGATCGGCCTCAGGGCCAAGGACATCATGGCGCGGGGCGAACTCGTCCCCGACGACGTGGTGGTCGGGATCGTGTCCGACCGGATCGACCAGCCCGACGCCCGCAACGGCTTCATCCTGGACGGCTTTCCGCGCACCGTGCCGCAGGCCGAGGCGCTCGACCGGATGCTCGCCGACAAGAAGCTCCGCCTCGACGCCGTCATCGAGTTCAAGGTCGATTCCGATATCCTGGTCCGCCGGATCGAAAACCGCGTCGAGCAGGCCAAGCTCCGCGGCGAGCCGCTGCGGCCCGACGACAATCCAGAAGTCCTCAAGCAGCGGCTGGCGGCCTACGAGGCCCAGACCGCGCCGCTGGTGACCTACTACAACGGGAAGGGCGCGCTGCGGACGGTCGACGGCATGGCCTCGGTCTCGGACGTGGCCGCGGCGATCGGCCGGGCGCTGGCGGACGCCGCGTTCCGCCCGGTCGACCCCACCCGCAGGGCTGCCTCGGTACCCCGCAAGGCCGCCGGTTCCGCCGGCAAAAAAGCCCTGGCCAAGGCCAAGAGTGTGTCCAGAAGCACGCCCAAAGGCGGCAAACCGGCCAAGGCTGCCAGGAAGACGGTTAAGGGCGCGCGGCGGGCTGCGCCAGCCCGCAAACCGGCCGCCAAATCGGCCCCCCGCAGGGTTGCCAAAACGTCGAAAAAAAGCCGGAAATCCGCGCGTGGGCGGAGGTTGACGAAGTGAGGCGGAATCCCCTAATAACTGGCGATCCAGTCGGACTCAGTTCGAACGATGCCGGCCCCAGAGTGGTTGGGGAGGGCGTCGCGTTATCGCTTGGAAGACCCGTTGCCCGCCTAAATGGGAAATTCTTCCGGCATGTCGGTACAGGCAGGAACGGCAAGGCGCTGAACGGCCGGCCGGAACAGGAGTGAAGTCGTGGCCCGAATTGCAGGCGTGAATCTTCCGACCAACAAGCGCGTCTTGATCGCGCTCCAGTACATCCACGGCATCGGTCAGAAGAACGCGAAGGACATCATGGACAAAGTGCACATTCCGGAGGACCGCCGGGTGTCGCAGCTGACCGATCAGGAGGTCCTTCAGATTCGCGAAGTGATCGACAGTGATTACATGGTGGAAGGCGATCTGCGGCGCGAGGTTGCCGTCAACATCAAGCGATTGATGGACCTCGGCTGCTACCGGGGCCTGCGTCACCGCAAGGGCCTTCCGGTCCGCGGCCAGCGCACGCACACCAACGCCCGCACCCGCAAGGGTCCGGCCAAGGCCATCGCCGGCAAGAAGAAGACGACGTAAGGCTCAAACGGAATTTTTTGCATCGGCCCGCTTGTCCCCCGCTGGGCCGCGAAAGGATCGTCAATGGGTAAGGAAGCCACTCCGGCCGGGCGCGTCCGTAGACGCGAACGCAAGAACATCGCCTCGGGCGTCGCGCACGTGAACGCGTCGTTCAACAACACCATGATCACCATCACCGACGCGCAGGGCAATGCCATCGCCTGGTCGTCGGCCGGCACGATGGGCTTCAAGGGCTCGCGCAAGTCGACGCCCTATGCCGCCCAGATGGCCGCGGAAGACGCCGCCAAGAAGGCCTCCGAGCACGGCATGCGCACGCTTGAAGTCGAAGTCGCGGGTCCGGGTTCGGGCCGCGAGTCGGCGCTGCGCGCGCTGCAGGCCGCAGGTTTCACCGTCACCTCGATCCGCGACGTGACCCCGATCCCGCACAACGGCTGTCGGCCGAGAAAGCGCCGGCGCGTATGAGCGATACTTTTATCCGGTCTGCAGACGGCCCGCAGGCTGCCGCCGAGAACTCCCACGGGGCGGAGTGGGGCGCGAAGGCAACCGCGCCACTCAATACGATGGGTGCAAACGTGATCCAGAAGAACTGGCAGGAACTGATCAAGCCGAACAAGCTCCAGGTGTCGGCCGGCTCCGACGCGAAGAAGGCGGCGACCGTCGTCGCCGAGCCGCTCGAGCGCGGCTTCGGCGTGACGCTCGGCAATGCGCTGCGGCGCATTCTGCTGTCGTCGCTGCAGGGCGCCGCCGTACAGTCGGTGCACATCGACGGCGTGCTCCATGAGTTCTCGTCGATTGCCGGCGTCCGCGAGGACGTGACCGACATCGTGCTGAACATCAAGGATATCGCCATCAAGATGCAGGGCGACGGTCCGAAGCGGATGGTCGTGAAGAAGTCCGGCCCCGGCACCGTGGTGGCGGGCGACATCCAGACCGTCGGCGACATCGTCGTGCTCAATCCCGAGCTCGTGCTCTGCACGCTGGACGAGGGTGCCGAGATCCGCATGGAGTTCACGGTCAACACCGGCAAGGGCTACGTGCCCGCCGAGCGCAACCGCCCCGAGGACGCGCCGATCGGTCTCATTCCGGTCGACAGCCTCTACTCGCCGGTCCGCAAGGTGTCCTACAAGGTCGAGAACACCCGCGAGGGCCAGATCCTCGACTACGACAAGCTGACCATGTCGATCGAGACGAACGGCGCCGTCGGCCCCGAGGACGCGCTGGCTTATGCCGCGCGCATCCTGCAGGACCAGCTCAACGTGTTCGTCAACTTCGAGGAGCCCCGCAAGGAGCAGGCCCAGGAAACCATCCCGGACCTCGCCTTCAACCCGGCGTTCCTCAAGAAGGTGGACGAGCTCGAGCTCAGCGTGCGTTCGGCCAACTGTCTCAAGAACGACAACATCGTCTACATCGGCGATCTCGTTCAGAAGACCGAAGCCGAGATGCTGCGTACCCCGAACTTCGGCCGCAAGTCGCTCAACGAGATCAAGGAAGTTCTCGCGCAGATGGGCCTGCACCTCGGCATGGAAGTGCCGGGCTGGCCGCCCGAGAACATCGAAGAGCTCGCCAAGCGTTTCGAGGATCACTACTGAGCTGCTGTCATTCCGGGGCGCGCCAATCTCGGGTTTACCCGAGATTGGTACTAAAAAACCAAGTCGGGTATACCCGACTTGGACGGCGCGAACCCGGAATCCAGACGATAGTTCGGTGTTTGTAACTGGATTCCGGATCGCCGCTTCGCGGCGTCCGGAATGACGATTGTGAGAGGACGACGCGATGCGTCACGGAAACGCTCACCGCAAGCTCGGCCGCAAGCCTGAGCACCGCAAGGCGATGTTCGCCAACATGGCGGCTGCGCTGATCAAGCACGAGCAGATCACCACCACGCTGCCGAAGGCGAAGGAGCTTCGCCCGGTGGTGGAGAAGCTGATCACGCTCGGCAAGCGCGGCGACCTGCATGCCCGCCGCCAGGCGGTCTCGCAGATCCGCGACGTCGCGATGGTCAAGAAGCTGTTCGACGTGCTCGGCCCCCGCTACAAGGAGCGCAACGGCGGCTACTGCCGCATCCTCAAAGCGGGCTTCCGCTACGGCGACAACGCCGCGGTCGCGGTGATCGAGTTCGTCGATCGCGACGAGTCGGCGAAGGGCCTCGACTCCGGTCCGGTGACCGGCAAGCCGGTCGAGGAAGAAGCCAACGCGGCGTAAGGCGCGCGATGGCCGCGAAACGGATGGCAAGGGCGGCTTCGGCCGCCCTTTTGCTTTTGGCGCTTTCGGTGACGCTTGCGACGCAATTTCTGCCGGCACCCGCCCATGCGCAGCAGGGCAGCGAAAAGGAACGCGACATGATCGTGGCCGCCGAGCGCGGCGAATTGCCGGTGGTGCGGAATCTGTTCAGGGACGGCGCGCGCATCGACGCCCGCGACCAGCGCGGCCGCACGGCGCTGCTCGCCGCCACCCAGCGCAATCGGGTCGAGGTCGCGCGCTTTCTCATCCAGGAGGGCGCCGACGTCAACGCCAAGGATTTCATCCAGGACACGCCGTTCCTCTACGCCGGTGCCGAGGGCCGCGTCGAAATTCTCAAGATGACGCTCGCGGCCGGCGCCAACCTGAAGGACATCAACCGTTATGGCGGCACGGCGCTGATTCCCGCCGCCCATCACGGCCACGTCGAGGCGGTGAAGATCCTGCTCGGCACCGCGATCGACAAGGACCACGTCAACAATCTCGGCTGGACCGCGCTGCTGGAAGCGGTGATCCTCGGCGACGGCGGGGCTGCGCACACCGAGATCGTCCGCCTCCTCGTCGCGGCCGGCGCCGACGTCAACATCGCCGACCGCGATCGCGTCACGCCGCTCGCGCATGCGCGCCGCGCCCGCTACGGCGAAATGGTGCGGATTCTGTCGGCCGCAGGCGGTCGCTGAATTCAGGGTAACGCCCCGTCAATCGTGCTGCGGACAAAGCCGGCGCGCCCGGTTGCGCTGTCGCAATCGCAGGCTAGAATCGCTCTCGATTCATTTTTCACCTGGCGGAACTCCGTCCTCGCGATTTTTTCCACTCAAAAAACAAGGGAAATCTCATGCTTCGTTGGGCTTTGTCGCTCGCTGTCACCATGGCCGCGACCGGACCGGCGGCTGCGCAGTCGGCGGCGGTCGCGCGCGGCGACTATCTCGCCAACACCATCATGACCTGCGCGAACTGCCATTCGCCGAAGGGGCCGCCGGCCGCGACCGCAGGCAAGGACTATTCCGGCGGACTTCGCTTCAACGAGCCGCCCTTCGATGTGACCGGGTCGAACATCACGCCCGACAAGGAAACCGGCATCGGCAACTGGAGCGACGCCCAGATCAAAGCGGCGATCCTCACCGGCAAGCGGCCGAACGGCGTACCGCTCGCCGAAATCATGCCGACCGCTTTCTATCCGATCCTGACCGACGGCGACGCCAACGCGCTGGTCGCTTACCTCAAGAGCCTGCCGCCGGTGAAGAACAAGGTGCCTGACCCGGTCTACAAGATCGCGCTGCCGCATCACGTGTTCCCCGGCGCCGAAAAGGCCTACACGCCGGCTGACATGAACGACAAGGTGAAGAAGGGCTTCTACCTCGTCACCATCGGCCACTGCATGGAGTGCCACACGCCGTTCCGGCAGGGTGGTGGCATCGACGTCGCCAACGCGCTCGGCAAGGGCGGACGCGAGTTCCCGGGGCCCTGGGGCGTGTCAAAGTCGCGCAACATCACGTCGAGCCGCACCGCGGGCATCGGCGCGTGGACCGACGCCGAGATCAAGACCGCGATCACGCAGGGCAAGAGCCGCGACGGCAGCCCGCTCAAGGGACCGATGGGCTACCAGTACTACGCCAGGATGACCGGCGACGATCTCGACGCCGTCGTCGCCTATCTGCGGACGGTGCCGGCCAAAGACTAGAACAACGGGCACCGGCGTCCCTCCGCCCTCATCCTGAGGAGCCCGCCGAAGGCGGGCGTCTCGAAGGACGAGGGCGACCTCATGGTTCGAGACGCATCGCTGCGCGATGCTCCTCACCACGAGGCCGGGAGAGAGTTTACCGCGGGGCGGGGAAGGGCGCGATCGCCACCCCACGCCCTTCTAAAGCCACCCCCGGCGGCCTATATCTTCGGTCCGCCGACCAGGGACGACATCCGATGCCTTATGGATTCCGCGCGCTTGCCGCCCTCGTGCTGACACTGCCGTTCGCCTCCGGCGGCCTGGCCCAGCAGCGCGTGGTGCCGCCGTCGCCCGAGGCGCTGCGGATGTCGTACGCGCCGATCGTGCAGCGGGTGACGCCCGCGGTCGTCACCGTCTCGGCGGCGAAGACCGTCGAGAACCGCAATCCGCTGATGGACGATCCGTTCTTCCGCCGCTTCTTCGGCGGTCAGCAGTTCGGCGGCCCGCGCGAGCAGCGCTCGCTCGGGTCCGGCGTCATCGTCGATGTCGGTGGTCTTGTCGTGACCAACAACCACGTCATCGACGGCGCCGACCAGGTGAAGATCACGCTCGCCGACAAGCGGGAGTTTCCGGTCGACGTCGTACTGAAGGACCCGCGCACCGATCTCGCCGTGCTGCGCGTCAAGGACGGCAAGGAGCGCTTCCCGGTGCTGGAGTTCTCCAACTCCGACGAGCTTCAGGTCGGCGACGTGGTGCTCGCCGTCGGCAATCCGTTCGGCGTGGGGCAGACCGTCACCCACGGCATCATCTCGGGCGTCGCGCGCACCCAGATCGGCGTGTCAGACTACCAGTTCTTCATCCAGACAGACGCCGCGATCAATCCCGGCAATTCCGGCGGCGCGCTGGTCGACATGGCCGGCCGCATGGTCGGCATCAACACCGCGATCTTCTCGCGCTCCGGCGGCTCGCAGGGCGTGGGCTTCGCCATTCCGGCCAACATGGTCCGCGTGGTGGTGGCGTCGGCCAGGACCGGCGGCGGTGCGGTCAAGCGGCCGTGGCTCGGCGCCAACCTGCAGGCGGTAACGCCCGAGTTGTCCCGCGAGTTCGACCTCAAGCGGCCGGCCGGCGCGGTGGTGACCGACGTCACGTCCGGCAGCCCCGCCGATCGCGCGGGGCTCAAGACCGGCGACGTGATCGTCTCGGTCGCCGAGCAGGCGGTGGACGATCCCAACGCCTTCACCTACCGCTTCGTGACCCAACCGCTCGGCGGCAGCATCCCGCTCGGCGTGGTGCGCGGCGGCCGCGAGCGCAAGGTGGCGATTGCGCTCGAAACCGCGCCGGACACGCCGCGCGACGAAATCGTGATCCAGGCCCGCTCGCCGTTCCTCGGCGTCAAGGTCGCCAACCTTTCGCCGGCACTCGCCGACGAGCTGCGGTTGGCGACTTCCACCGAGGGCGTCGTGGTGGTCGAGATCGCCGACGGAACGCCCGCGCAGAGCGTCGGCTTCCAGCGCGGCGACGTTCTGGTCTCGGTCAACAACACCAGGATCGCCAAGACCCGCGACCTGGAGAAGCTCGCCCAGGCCGGCGCGCGTGTCTGGCGCGTCATCATCCAGCGCGGCGGCCAGCAGATTTCCGCGGTGTTCGGAGGCTGATGATGGCGACCCGCGCCAAACGCGGCGGGGGCCCAGGCCTGAACCAAAGCCTGTTTGCGGCGGCGGGGCTCGAAGCCTCCGCGCCGCGCCCGCTCGCCGACAAGCTCCGCCCTCAGAAGCTCACTGACGTGGTCGGCCAGGATCAGCTGCTCGGCCCCGACGGCGCGCTGACCCGCATGCTGGAAAGCAATTCGCTCGGCTCGCTGATCTTCTGGGGCCCGCCCGGCACCGGCAAGACCACGGTGGCGCGGCTGCTCGCCCACGAGACCAGCCTCGAATTCGTGCAGATTTCCGCGATCTTCTCCGGCGTCGCCGACCTCAAGAAGGTGTTCGACGAGGCCCGCGCGCGGCGCGAGACCGGGCAGGGCACGCTGCTGTTCGTCGACGAGATCCACCGCTTCAACCGCGCCCAGCAGGACAGCTTCCTGCCGGTGATGGAGGACGGCACCATCGTCCTGGTCGGCGCCACCACCGAAAACCCGTCGTTCGAGCTGATCGCGCCGATGCTGTCGCGGGCGCGCGTGCTGGTGTTCAAGTCGCTCGATGCCGAAGCGGTCGAGAAGCTGCTGTCGCGCGCCGAAGCGCTGGAGGGCAAGAAGCTCCCGCTCGACCAGGACGCCCGCCTGTCGCTCGCCCGCATGGCCGACGGCGACGGCCGCGCCTCGCTGACGCTCGCTGAGGAAATCTGGCGCGCCGCGCGGCCCGGCGAGACCTTCGACAGCGAGGCCTTGCAGAAGGTCGTGCAGCGCCGCGCGCCGATCTACGACAAGAAGCAGGACGGCCACTACAACCTGATCTCGGCCCTGCACAAGTCGGTGCGCGGCTCCGATCCCGATGCGGCGCTCTACTATCTCGCCCGCATGCTGGATGCCGGCGAGGACCCGCTCTATCTCGCCCGCCGCATCGTCCGCATGGCGATCGAGGACATCGGGATGGCCGATCCGCAAGCGCTGGTGATCGCCAATGCCGCGAAGGACGCCTACGATTTTCTCGGCTCGCCCGAAGGCGAGCTCGCCATCGCGCAGGCGGTGATCTACGTGGCGACCGCGCCCAAGTCGAACGCCGCCTATATGGCCTACGGCGCGGCGAAGCAGACCGCCAAGGAAAACGGCTCGCTGCTGCCACCCAAGCACATCCTCAACGCGCCGACCAACCTGATGAAATCCGAAGGCTACGGCCGCGGCTATTCCTACGACCACGACGCGACGGACGCGTTCTCCGGGCAGGACTACTTCCCGGAAGAGCTCGGCCGCCGGCAGTTCTACGATCCGCCCGAGCGCGGCTTCGAGCGCGAGATCAGGAAGCGGCTGGAATACTGGGCGAAGCTCAGGAAAGAGCGCGGCTGAACGGCCACACGCCCGACAATAGTGGCCTCGGCATTACAAAAACTGCGGTTTGCTTCGCTAATTCGCCGCTGATCGGAGCGCGGCGGCCGCGGAGGCAGGTATATTGGCCGACGTCCGGATATGGAAGGACCGGACATCAAGGGCTGGGAATTGCAATGAAATACGCGGTTTTGGCGGCCTGCGCGCTCGGCACCGGTTTTGTGTCGCCTGCGTTCGCGGCGGAACAGTTTGTCGGCCGCTGGGCGGTGACGTCCGAGGTCTGCAGCACGCGCGGCGGCGACAACTCGCGGAATTCGGCGCTGGTTGCGACCGACACCTCGCTCTGGTGGTTCGACGGCTATTGCCGCATCGGCAAAATATACAAAGTCAAAGCGGTCTACGTGCAGGCGCACTGCGGCTCCAGGGGCGATGTGGCGGTGACGCTCGATGCCAACGGCGACCGCATGAAGGTGACCTGGGACAAGAAGGTCGAGGAGCTGCGGCGCTGCAAATGAGCGCCCGGGGGATCGGACGGTGAGCGTCGCGGCCACGTCGACGGCGTCGGTCTTCGGCCATCGCGCCTTTGCGTATTACTGGATCGGCCGGATCGTCTCGATCCTGTCGTTCCAGATGCTGATGGTGGCGATCGGCTGGCAGCTTTATTCCATCACCGGCAGCGCGCTCGATCTCGGCCTGATCGGGCTTGCGCAGTTCGTGCCGATGCTGGTGCTGACGCTGGTGGTCGGCCATGTCGCCGACCGCTACGACTACCGCGCGATCCTGCTGGTCTGCCAGAGCGGCGAGGCGATCGCCGCTGGCTTTCTTGCAGTCGGCTCGCTGATGGGCTGGCTCGACCCCTGGGCGATCTATGCCGTCACGGCCCTGGTCGGCGCCGCGCGCGCGTTCGAGATCCCGACCATGGTCGCGATCATTCCGGCGCTGGTGCCGCGCCCGCTGGTGCCGGCGGCGACCGCCTGGTTCACCTCGGCCAACCAGGCCGGACAGATCGTCGGCCCGGTGCTCGGCGGCGTACTCTATGGGCTCGGGCCCGCCGCGGTCTACGGCACCGCCATCGCGCTCTGGGCGGTCGGCGCCTGCTTCATCGCTATGATCCGGATGGAGCGCGCGCCGCGCTCGGCCGAGCCGCTGACCCTGCGCTCGGCGATGGGCGGCTTCCGGTTCGTGATGCGCGACCGGGTGATCCTCGGCACCATCGCGCTCGACATGTGCGCGGTGTTCCTCGCGGGGCTCGGCACGCTGTTTCCGATCTTCGCCCGCGACATCCTCAAGACCGGACCCTGGGGGCTCGGGCTGCTCCGCGCCGCCCCCGCGGCAGGCGCCTTGATCATGTCGGTGGTGCTGGCCCGCCGCCCGCTGACGCTGCCCATCGGCCAGGTCCTGTTCGGCGTGATCGCGGTGTTCGGGCTGTTCACCGTGCTGTTCGGGCTCTCGACCAACCTGGTCCTGTCGCTGATGGCGCTCGCCGTGCTGGGCGCGGCGGACGCGGTCAGCGTGGTGATCCGCTTCTCGCTGGTGCAGCTGCGCACGCCGCCGGAGATGCGCGGCCGGGTCAGCGCCGTGAACGGCATGTTCACCGGAACCTCCAACTATCTCGGCGATTTCCGGGCCGGCGCGGTCGCGGCGCTGGTCGGCGCACCCATCGCGGCCGTCCTCGGCGGGGCGGGGGTGTTCGCCGTATTGGCGCTTTGGCTGTTTCTTTTCCCGCAGTTGCGGCGTATCCGTTCGCTGGACGAGGTGCCCCAAGTACCCCAGGTAAACGTCCCGGCGGGAGCCGTTCCGGACAAGCCCAAAACAGGCCCAGAAGCACGCCAATGAACGAGCAGGTTGCAGCCACCACCGGCAAGGGCGTGCAGACCGTCACCGTCTCCGGCGACGAGGACGGCATGCGGCTCGACCGCTTCTTCGAGGCACGGTTTCCCGGCCTGTCGTTCAGCCACATCCAGCGCATCATCCGCAAAGGCGAGGTGCGGGTGAACGGCAAGCGCGCCGAGCCCAAGGACCGCATCCAGAAGGGCCAGGCGATCCGCGTGCCGCCGCTCAAGATCGAGCCGCCGAAGCCGCGCGATGACGCCAGCGGCGACACCAAGGATCGCGCGTTCCTCAAATCCATCATCCTCCACGAGGACGACGACGTGATGGTGCTGAACAAGCCGATGGGGCTGTCGGTGCAGGGCGGCTCCGGCACTTACCGGCACATCGACGGCATGCTCGGCAGCATGTCGTCGAAGGACGGCCAGCGGCCGCGCCTGGTGCACCGGCTCGACAAGGACACCTCCGGCTGCCTGCTGGTGGCCAAGACGCGGTTCGCCGCCGCCGCGCTGGCGAAGAACTTCCGCTCCCGTTCGGCGCGGAAAATCTACTGGGCGCTGGTCGCGGGCGTGCCGCGGCCGCGGCAGGGCAGGATCTCGACCTTCCTCGCCAAGGAAGAGCGCGAGGACGAGAGCATGATGCGCATCGCCCGGCACGGCGAAGACAATGCCAGCCACGCGGTGACGTATTACGCCGTGGTGGAGACCGCGGCGCAGAAGCTCGCCTGGCTGTCGCTCAAGCCGGTCACCGGCCGCACCCACCAGCTCCGCGCCCACATGGAGCACATCGGCCATCCGATCATCGGCGATGAGAAATACTTCCGCATCGAGAACTACGAGTTTCCCGGCGGCATGCAGAACAAGCTGCACCTGCTGGCCCGGCGGATCGCCATCCCGCACCCGCGCGGCGGGACCATCGATGTCACGGCGCCGTTGCCGCCGCACATGGAGCAATCCTGGAATCTGCTGGGCTTCGACGCCAAACGCTACGATCCCATCGTGGACGCGCCGGAGGATTAGACCTATATAGAGCGGGCGGGGATGGAACCGGACAATCAGGTGATCCCGATGCGCTTGCCCTCGAAGCTTTTCCTGATCGCTCTGTCGGCGGCGTTCGTCGCGGGCAGCTTCGACACCGCCGACGCGGCCCGCAAGAAGAAGCGCACCGTCCGTGAGCGTCCGCCCGTGAGCGAGCAGGAGCAGCGCAAGCGCGACTTCAATCGCGATCTCGGCATCAAGCTCGACGCCGACGGCACGCCGATCATCATGCAGGGCTACGGCTCGCAATCGAAGAAGACCCGGACCACGGTGCCCGAGGCGGACCCCGACCTGCGCGCCGACCGGCCGCGCCCGCGCGGCAGCAGCGGCGCCTATATCCCGCCGGTCAATCCGTCGCCGAACGCGGGGCCGACGCCGCAGCAGATCCTCAACCAGCCGACCGTGCAGCCCTACAAGCCGCCGCCGATCAACACCTTCAGCGATCGCGTGGGCAACTGCATCATGTCGTATCCGCTGAACGCCGGCATCGGCAACAATCCGCGCGACCAGCAGGCGTATATCCGCCAGTGCGCGAACTGACGCGGTAACTGCCAGCGATAAATCTCCGTCGTCATTCCGGGGCGCGCCGCCATCAGCGCGTTTACGCGCGTCTTCGACGCGCTATGGGCGCGAACCCGGAATCCAGTTCCACGTTCTGAATGCTTGTCTGGATTCCGGGCTCGCTCGCTTCGCGAGCGCCCCAGAATGACGTCGGAGAGTTCCGCTCGCACCTCCCCCGTTGAAACAAAACCGTCTCTTCTCGTTAACTTGACATGCAACCATTTAGTTGCATATTCTTTTCATGGACGAGGTGTTCAAGGCGCTGGCGGACGCGAGCAGGCGAGAGCTGCTCGACCGGCTTCGCGCCGGGAACGGCCAGACGCTCGGCGAACTCTGCACGCGCCTCGCCATGACGCGGCAGGCGGTGAGCAAGCACCTCGCCATCCTCGAAGCGGCCAATCTGGTCGCCACGGTGTGGCGCGGCCGCGAAAAGCTGCACTACCTCAATCCGGTGCCGATCCACGAGATCGCCGCGCGCTGGATCGGGAAATTCGAACGCTCGCGCCTCGACGCGCTGGGCGACCTGAAGAAAGCATTGGAGGCGCGTGATGAATGAGCCCGCAGCCGGCAAGCCGAAATTCATCTATGTCACTTATATCCGCACAACTGCGGACAAGCTCTGGGCGGCTCTGACCGAGCCTGAGTTCACCCGCCGGTTCTGGTTCGACACCACGCAGGAAAGCGAATGGCGGCCGGGCTCGTCCTGGCGATTGATGGCGCCCGACGGGCGGGTCGCTGACGCGGGTCAAGTGCTCGAAGCCGATCCGCCGCGCCGCCTGGTTCTGACATGGCGCCATGAAATAAGTCCGGAGATGAAGGCGGAGGGCTTCTCGCGCCTGACCTATCTGCTCGAGCAGCAGGGCGACACGGTCAAGCTCACGCTGACCCACGAGGCGCCGGCGTCGAAATCCAAGTTCCTCGATTCGGTGTCGGACGGCTGGCCGGTCATTCTCGCGAGCCTGAAGAGCCTTATGGAAACCGGCGAGCCGCTCGACGCGACGCGCAAGTGGCCGGAGGGGATGTGACATGCCGGAGTTCAAGCCCAAGACTGTTTTCACGCCCAAGACCGTCTACGTCACCTACATCGCCGCGACGCCGGAAAAGGTCTGGCAGGCTCTGACCGACCCGGCCTTCACGCGTCAGTATTTTGGCGCCTTCGATGTCGATGTCGAACCCCGGACCGGAGGGGCCTTTTTCCTTCGCTATCCGGACGGCCGGGTCCACATCAGCGGCAAGGTCGTGGACTGGGGTCCGCCGCGACGGTTCGCCTGCACCTGGCTGGTCGAAGGCGTCGAGAATTTCGGCGACTTGCCGGAGTGCCTCGTCACCTACGAGATCGAACCGGCCGGCAAATCGGTGCGGCTCACCATGACGGAAGCGCACTCATGGGATATTCCCCAGGCGGTGCTCGCGGGCGGGCAGTCCGGCTGGCCGGCGATCCTGTCGGGCCTCAAGAGCGTGCTGGAAACCGGCAAGCCGCTCAGCATCGAGATGAAGCCGCCCGAGGGTTTCATGGATGCGGTTCGCAAGGTGATTGCCGAAAAGCCGTGGTTGAGGTGAGGGATGCCGCTTCGACTACCTCTCCCCGGCATCAGGGCGTTCACGCCCGTCTTCGACGGGCTATGCGGGGAGAGGGAGCGCACCGCCGCTACGGCACACGCTCAACTCCAACTGGATGAACGGCTAACGCAGGCTCGCGTTGATCTTGTCCAATGCCGCGGTCCCGGGGCACAGGTCCTTCGCCTCGAGCGAATTGAGCGGGGTCTCGACCGTGTTCAGGTTGGCGTGCAGGTCGTCCGCCTCCGGATCGACATACAACAGCCCCGTCACCACCTGGCCCTTGGCGGCGTGCTTCTGCAGGAACGCCATCGCTGCCAACCGGTCGTGCACGTCGTAGTCGGCGTCAATCTTGCGCAGCGCGAGCTTGGTGCCGTCGTGCTGCTCCACCACCTGCACCGTGCCCGGCGCCTGGTCGATGGTGATCGGCGCGCGGCCGGTGATGACGTCGAGCCGGTTCACCGCCTCGTTGTGCTCGCGCACATAGTCGAAGCTCTTGGTCGAACCTGCGTGGTTGTTGAAGGCGACGCACGGCGAGATCACGTCGATGAACGCCGCGCCCTGGTGCCGGATCGCGCCCTCGATGATCGGCACCAGCTGGGTCTTGTCGCCGGAGAAGCTCCGCGCCACGTAGGTCGCGCCGAGCTGCAACGCGATCGCCACGAGGTCGATCGCGTTGTCGGCATTGGTGACGCCGCGCTTGCTCTTGGAGCCGCGGTCGGCGGTGGCCGAGAACTGGCCCTTGGTCAGGCCGTACACCCCGTTGTTCTCGACGATATAGGTCATGTTGACGCCGCGGCGGATCGCGTGGGCGAACTGGCCGAAGCCGATCGAGGCGCTGTCGCCGTCGCCCGAGACGCCGAGATAGATCAGGTCGCGGTTGGCGAGGTTGGCGCCGGTCAGCACCGACGGCATGCGGCCGTGCACGGTGTTGAAGCCGTGCGAATTGCCGAGGAAGTAGTCCGGCGTCTTCGACGAGCAGCCGATGCCGGAGATCTTCGCCACGCGATGCGGCTCGATCGAAAGCTCGAAGCAGGCCTCGATGATCGCGGCGGTGATCGAGTCATGCCCGCAGCCGGCGCACAACGTCGAGACCTTGCCCTCGTAGTCGCGGTGCGTGAAGCCGAGCTCGTTCCTCGGCAGGCCGGGATGCTGGAATTTCGGCTTGGCGATGTAGGTCATGACACGACTTTCCGGAGCGGGGTGACTTTGAGCTGGTCCTGATGGTCGCCGATCGCTTTCGCGATGAACCGCGCGGTGATCGGCGTGCCGTCGTAATGCAGGATCGGCACGAGCCGCACGGGGTCGATGTCGTTCTCGTTGACGATCAATTGCCGCAACTGCGCATCGCGGTTCTGCTCGACCACGTAGACGAAGTCGTGGTCGGCGATGAAGCTCGCGACGCTGGAATGGAACGGGAAGGCACGGATGCGCAGCCGGTCGAGGTGGTGGCCGCGCGCCTCCAGCATGCCGATCGCCTCGTCCATCGCCGGCGAGGTCGAGCCGTAGTAGATCACGCCGTACTTCGTCGGCTTCTGCGCGTTGGCCTGCAGCGGCCGCGGCACCAGGTCCTTGGCGGTCTCGAACTTGCGCAGGAGCCGCTGCATGTTGTCCTGGTAGACCGCGCCTTCTTCCGAATAGCGCGCATAGCGGTCACGCGAGGTGCCGCGGGTGAAGTACGAGCCCTTGGTCGGGTGCGTGCCCGGATAGGTGCGGAACGGGATGCCGTCGCCGTCGACGTCGAGATAGCGGCCGAAGTCGCGGCCGTCGTCGAGCATCTCCGCCGTCATCACCTTGCCGCGGTCGTACTGCTTGCTCTCGTCCCACTTCAGCGGCCGGCAGAGCCGGTGGTTCATGCCGATGTCGAGATCGAGCATGAGGAAGATCGTGGTCTGCAGGCGCTCGGCGAGGTCGAAGCACTGCGCCGCCATCTCGAAGGCCTCGGCCGGGTCTTCCGGGAAAAGCATCGGGTGCTTGGTGTCGCCGTGCGAAGCGTAGCCGCAGGAGATCAGGTCGCACTGCTGGGTTCGCGTCGGCATGCCGGTCGAGGGGCCGGCGCGCTGCACGTTCATGATCACGGCCGGGATTTCGGCGAAGTAGGACAGGCCGATGAACTCGGTCATCAGCGAGACGCCGGGCCCCGAGGTGGTGGTGAAGGCGCGCGCGCCGTTCCAGCCGGCGCCGACCACGATGCCGATCGAGGCCAGTTCGTCCTCGCCCTGCACGATGGCGTATTTCGCCTGCTTGGTCTCCGGATCGTGGCGCAGCCGCTTGCAGTGGCTGGTGAAGGCGTCGGCGAGCGAGGAGGAGGGCGTGATCGGATACCAGGCGCAGACGGTGGCGCCGCCATAGACCGCTCCCAGCGCGGCCGCGCTGTTTCCTTCGATGAAGATGCGGTCGCCGACCTTGTCGGCCTTCTGCACGCGGAGCCCGATCGGGCATTTCAGGTTGTTCAGCGCCCAGTCGCGGCCGAGATGCAGCGCATGCACGTTCGACGACAGCAGCTTTTCCTTGCCCTTGTACTGCTCGCCGATCAGCGTCTCGATCACCTTCGGGTCCATGTCGAGCATCGCCGACAGCGCGCCGAGATAGATGATGTTCTTGAACAGCTGGCGCTGGCGCGGGTCGGTGTAGGTCGAGTTGGTGATGGCGGTGAGCGGCACGCCGAGCACCGTGATGTCCTCGCGGAACCTGGAGGCCGGCATCGGCTTGGTCGAGTCGTAGAACAGATATCCGCCGGGCTCGATCGAGGCGACGTCCTTGTCCCAGGTCTGCGGGTTCATCGCCACCATCATGTCGACGCCGCCGCGCGCGCCGAGATGGCCCGCTTCGGTGACGCGCACCTCGTACCAGGTCGGCAGGCCCTGGATGTTCGACGGGAAGATGTTGCGCGGGGAAACCGGCACGCCGTGCCGGATGATCGAGCGCGCGAACATCTCGTTCGCGCTGGCCGATCCGGAGCCGTTGACGTTGGCGAACCGGACGACGAAGTCGTTTACGCTGCTGATCGGGCTGGCGGCTGGCATGGCTTGTTACCGGCGTGGGTCATGTCGATGAGATATTTCTGCATGTCCCACGCACCGGTGGGGCAACGCTCGGCGCAAAGGCCGCAGTGGAGGCAAACGTCCTCGTCCTTCACCATCACCCGCCCGGTCTTCAGCCCGTCGGCGACATACAGGTCCTGTTCGGGACGCGGTGAGGGGGCCTTCAGCCTGGTCCGCAGGTCGGCCTCTTCGCCGTTCGGCGTGAAGGTGATGCAGTCCATCGGGCAGATGTCGACGCAGGCGTCGCATTCGATGCAGAGCTGCGAGGTGAACACGGTCTGGATGTCGCAGTTCAGGCAGCGCTGCGCCTCGGCGAAGCCGAGCTTGGGGTCGAAGCCCAGTTCGACCTCGGCGCGGATGTCCTTCAGCGCGATCACCTTCTCGCGGTGCGGCACCTTGAAGCGCTTGTCGGCCGAAATGTCGTTGTCGTAGCTCCACTCGTGGATGCCCATTTTCTGCGACGAGACCTGCACGTCGGGCAGCGGCCGCTCGGTGATGTCCTCGCCGGACAGCATCTTGTGAATCGACAGCGCCGCGTCGTGGCCGTGCGCGACCGCCCAGATGATGTTCTTCGGCCCGAACGCAGCGTCGCCGCCGAAGAACACCTTCGGGTTGGTCGAGGCAAAGGTCCTGGTGTCGACCTTGGGCATGTCCCACTTGTCGAACTCGATGCCGACATCGCGCTCGATCCAGGGGAATGCATTCTCCTGGCCGACCGCGACCAGCACGTCGTCGCAGGCGATGGTCTGATCGGCCTCGCCGGTCGGCACCAGGTTGCGCCGGCCCTTGGCGTCGTATTCGGCCTTGACCTTCTCGAACACCACGCCGGTCAGCTTGCCGTTGTCGTGGGTGAAGGCCTTCGGCACCATGAAATTGAGGATCGGGATGTCCTCGTGCAGGGCGTCCTCCTTCTCCCAGGGGGACGCCTTCATCTCCTCGAAGCCCGAGCGCACGATCACCTTCACGTCGTCGCCGCCGAGGCGGCGGGCGGTGCGGCAGCAGTCCATCGCGGTGTTGCCGCCGCCGAGCACGATGACGCGCTTGCCGATCTGCGTGACGTGGCCGAACGAGACGGACGAGAGCCAGTCGATGCCGATGTGGATGTTCTTGGCCGCTTCCTTGCGGCCCGGAATGTCGAGCTCGCGGCCGCGCGGCGCGCCGGAGCCGACGAAGATCGCGTCGTAATTTTCGGACAGAAGCTTCTTCAGGCTGTCGATACGGTGGCCGCCCTTGAACTCGATGCCGAGGTTGAGGATGTAATCAGTCTCTTCGTCGATCACCGCGTCGGGCAGGCGGAATTTCGGAATCTGCGTCCGCATCATGCCGCCGGCCTTGGGATCCTGATCGAACACCGTGCAGTGGTATCCCAGCGGGCTGAGATCGCGCGCGACTGCGAGCGAGGCTGGCCCGCCGCCGACCAGCGCGATGCGCTTGCCGTTCCTCGGCCCAAGCTTCGGCATCCGGTGCGAGACGTCGTCCTTGTAGTCGGCGGCGACGCGCTTCAGGCGGCAGATCGCGACCGGAGTTTCCTCGACGCGGCCTCTGCGGCACGCGGGTTCGCATGGTCGGTCGCAGGTGCGTCCGAGAATTCCCGGGAACACGTTCGACTTCCAATTGATCATGTAGGCGTCGCTGTAGCGGCCTTCGGCGATCAAGCGGATGTATTCGGGGACGGGGGTGTGAGCCGGGCACGCCCACTGGCAGTCGACTACTTTGTGGAAGTAGTCGGGATTCCCAATATCAGTTGGTTTCATCGACTCCTCTTCACGCGCCCCTTCTTCGCGAATTCCCGTGGGCTCGCGTGACGCAGCGGCAGATCCCATTCAGAGGCGGCCGACGTATAACCGCCGATTCCAGATTGGAATTTTAGTAGACAAAGAGGTCGAATTCCACCGCCGTCGCAGGCATATCTGCGATTTGACGACTGCAAATCATCGTGTGGTCAATTCAAGGCAGCGGAGCCGCTTGCGCTGCAATTGGCAGCAAACGGCCCATTTGAGCGGCCTCACCTGTGGCCGCCTTATCGTGCATTGCAGCGACGAATGGACTTGCTGCGCCGCACAATTCCCCTCACAACGCGGCTCTGAATAAAGGCTGGGCTCGGACTGCGATGCGCGACATCTTCGAGGACATCTTCGCCACTGAACCGCTCGATCCGAGGGAGGCGGCGCGGCGCAGCCTGCGTACGAACCTGCGCGCGCGGTTCTACAAGGACGCCACGGCGGGCGAGGGTGAAGACGGCTTTCCGGTGCTGCTCGACGGGCGCGGGGTGCGCACGCCCGCGCGCAAACCGCTGGCCGCGCCGGTCAAGCCGCTCGCGCAAGCTATCGCGGCGGAGTGGAGCGCGCAGGAGAAGGTTGTCGATCCCGCGGTCATGCCGCTCACGCGGCTCGCCAACTCGATCATCGACGGCGTAGCTCCCGCGCCCGCGCCGGTCGCCGACGAGATCGAGAACTATCTCGGCACCGACATGCTGTTCTACCGCGCGTCGGAGCCCGATGGCC
>Ga0247825_10000283_pt1 | contig 31398 bp, 31 predicted proteins | sample 13C_Vanillin_Day_FD_194413 | JGI IMG/M metagenome (GOLD analysis project Ga0247825, IMG submission 194413) | Soil microbial communities from agricultural site in Penn Yan, New York, United States - 13C_Vanillin_Day48 | ecosystem: Environmental > Terrestrial > Soil > Agricultural land | place... | reverse complement strand
GCGACTATGTGCGCATCGCCGACGACAGCGCCGATGCGCACATAGTCGCCGTCGATCTCGTCGGTCAGGCCGAGCACGGCAGCGATTCCCCCGCCTGGCTGATTTGCCTTTCAAGGAGGTTGGGGGAAGAGGTGGCGAAGCGCGTGCCGGCTTTGATCGACAAGCTGCCCGAGCCCGCGCGCACGGCGGCCGGCGCGGCGTGGCGCGACTACGGCGAGATCGTGGTCTGCGACACGCGCGAGGAAGCGGCCAAGGTCTCCGATCGCTATGCCGCCGAGCACCTCGAGGTGCACACCCGCGACCTCGACTGGTGGCTCGCCAACCTCACCTGCTACGGCTCGCTCTTCCTCGGCGAAGAGACCACCGTCGCCTTCGGCGACAAGGCCTCGGGCCCCAACCACATCCTCCCCACCAAGGGCGCGGCGCGCTACTCGGGCGGATTGTCGGTGCACAAGTTCATCAAAACCGTGACCTGGCAGCGCATGACGCGCGAGGCGAACCGCGACGTAGCGCCGGTGACCGCGCGCATCTCGCGCCTCGAGGGCATGGAGGCGCACGCGCGCACCGCCGACGAGCGCCTGGCGCGCTACTTCCCGAAGGAGAAGTTCGACCTGTGAGCGAAGAGATCCATCGCGGCCTGAAGGGCGTCTACTTCGACCGCTCGCGCGTGTGCTTCATCGACGGGCGTGTCGGCGAGCTGCGCTACCGCGGCTACTCCATCCACGACCTCGCCGAGCATTCGACTTTCGAGGAGACCTGCTACCTGCTCTTCAAGGGCGAGCTGCCTTCCCGGGAACAGCTCCAGGCTTTCGACGCCGAGCTGAAGGCCTCTCGCAGATTGCCGGGGGAGATTCACAAACTTATTGAAATCACGAAAAACGCACACCCCATGGAAGTGCTGCGCACGGCGGTCTCGGCGCTCGGCGCGTTCGACCCAGAGGTCGCCGACAACTCGCCCGAGGCGATCCTGCGCAAGGGCATCCGGCTCAGCTCGCAGGTGCCGATGATCGTCGCCGCGCACGAGCACATCCGCAACGGCCGCGCGCCGGTGGCGCCCGACCCGTCGCTCGGCCACGCGGCGAATTTCCTGCACATGCTGAAGGGCGCGCGGCCGAGCGCCGACACGGCGCGGCTGATGGACATGGACATGATCCTGCACGCCGAGCACGGCGCCAACGCGTCGTCCTTCACCGCGCGCGTGGTCGCCGGCACGGAAGCGAACCTGCACGCCGCGATCACCGCCGCGGTGGCGGCGCTCTCGGGGCCGGCGCACGGCGGCGCGGCGGAGAACGTGATGCTGATGGCGCAGGAAGTCGGTGAGGCGGCGAACGCCGCCGAATATGTGAAGAGGAAGCGCGCCAACAAGGAGCCCGTCATGGGCTTCGGCCACCGCGTCTACCGCGCCGAGGACCCGCGCGCGCGCCACATGCGCGCCGGCGTGGAGAAGCTCTCGCGCGAAATGGGGCAGCCGAAGTGGTACCAGATCCTCGAGGCGCTGGTCGAGGCGATGAAGCCCTACGCCCGCCACGGCGTGAACGTGAACGTCGACTTCTACGCCGGCGTCGTCTACTACCTGAACGGCATCCCGGCGGATCTCTTCGTGCCGATCTTCGCGGTGGGGCGCGTGCCGGGCTGGACGGTGCAGGTGCTCGAGCAGATGGAGAACAACATCCTCATCCGCCCCCTCACCCTCTACAACGGCCCGGAGCCCCGGGACTACGTCCCGATCGAAAAACGCTGATCAGCACTGCGCCGCGAGAATCGCGGCAGTGGCGACGATGTCCTCGATGCTCGCGCCCCGCGAGAGATCGCTGATCGGCCTGGCGAATCCCTGCAGCACGGGGCCGATTGCGCGCGCGCCGGCGAGGTGCTGGGTGAGCTTGTACGCGATGTTCCCGGAATCGAGATCCGGGAACACCAGCACGTTGGCGCGGCCCGCGACTGCGCTTTCGCCTTTCACCTTTGCAGCCGCGATCGAAGGGACCAGGGCGGCATCGGCCTGCAGCTCGCCGTCGATCGCAAGAGCGGGGGAACGCCGCCTTGCCTCTTCCAGGGCTTTAATGACTTTCTCGGTGCGTGCATGGCGCGCGCTGCCCTTGGTGGAGAACGAGAGGAGCGCGACGCGCGGCGCCTCGCCCAGCAGCGCCCGGTAGCTCGCCGCCGAGGCGAGGGCGATGTCGGCGAGCTGCTCGGCGGTGGGATCGGCGTTCACGGCGCAGTCGGCGTAAAGAAGCAGCTTGTCGCCGAGAATCATCAGGAAAAAACTGGAAGGCGTGCGGATGCCCTCGGCGAGGCCGATGGTCATCATGCCCGCCTCGATCACGCGCGCGGTGGGATGGGCGACGCCGGCGAGCACGGCATCGGCATCGCCGGCCTTCACCATCATGCCGGCGAAGAAGAGCGGGCGTCGCACCGCGCGCTCGGCGATCTTGGGGTTACCGGGGTAGAGCTGCGAATATCTCTTGAGTTTTTCTTGTTCTTCCTCAGGGTCCGGCAGGAGCGGCTCGGCGATGCCCTGGTTCTTCAGCCGGCGCGCGGCCTCGACGATGCGCTCGTCGCCGGTCTCCGGCAGGACGATGCGCGGCCGGCGCGCCCGCGCGCGCTCGAAGAGCCGGTCAAGCGGATCCACGGGCGGCCGCCATTCAGGCGCGCCCGCGCGCCGACTTCAGGGCCTGCCACAGCCGCGGCGCGCTCGCCGGCATGTCGAAGTGCTGCACGCCGCCCTGGCGCAGCGCGTCCATCACCGCGTTCATGAGGCAGGGCATCGAGCCGGTGACGCCCGCCTCGCCCACGCCCTTGGCGCCGAGCGGGTTGGTCTTGGTCGGCACCGGGTAGTCCGTCACGGTGAGGTTGTTCACCAGCACGGCGCGCGGCATCGGGTAGTCCATGAAGCTGCCGGTGAGGAGCTGGCCGCTACTGTCGTAGACCGCCTGCTCGCCGAAGATGTGCCCGGCGCCCTGCGTGATGCCGCCCTGCATCTGCCCTTCGACGATCTGGTGGTTGACGATGCTGCCGGCGTCGTCGCAGGCGACGTAGCGCACGATCTCGAACTCGCCGGTTTCCGGGTCGATCTCGACTTCCGAGACGTGGCAGCCGTTGGGGAAGGTGGCGCCGACCTTCCTGTCCTTCAGGTCAATGTTCAGCGCGCCAGGATGCATTTTTGCAAGAGCGATAATGCTTACGGATCTATCCGTGCCCTTGATGCGGTATTTCCCGTCCGCGAACTCGATGTCGGCCACCGCCGCTTCCAGCGCCTCGGCGGCGAGCGCGAGGCCCTTCTTCACCATCTCCTGCGAGGCCATCAGCATGACGCTGCCGAAGCCGAGCAGCGAGCGCGAGCCGCCGGTCGGGTTGCCGACCATGTGCATGTCGGGATCGGCGGTGCGCAGGCGGATCGACTCCATCGGCACGCCCAGCACGCCCGAGACGATCTGCGCGTAGGTCGTATGGTGGCCCTGGCCGTGCGAGTGCGAGGCGGCGCGCAGCGTCAGCCCGCCGTCCGCGTCCCAGTCGATGCGCGCCTGGTCGTAGGGCGCGAAGCCGCCGCCGCCGCTCGACTCGATGTAGGTCGAGATGCCGCGCCCTCGCAATTTGCCCTTACGAGAAGATTCAGAACGACGCTTTTCGAATCCAGCCCAATCAGAAACCTTCAAAGCCTTGTCGAGCACGCCCGCGAAGTCGCCGACGTCGTACTCGAAGCCGGTGCAGATCTTGTAGGGGAACTTTTCCTTCGGCACGAGGTTGCGGCGGCGGAACTCGGCCGGATCCATGCCGAGCTCGTGGGCGGCCTGGTCCACCAGGCGCTCGATGGCGTAGGAGCTCACCGGGCGGCCGGCGCCGCGGTAGGCGGCGGTGGGCACGGTGTTGGTGACGACGAGCTTCGCCTGCACGTGCACCGCCTGGACGTCGTAGACGCCGCTCGCGACGTTGACCAGGTTCACGGTGTTGACGAAGCTGCCGGTGAAGGCGAGGTAGGCGCCGAGGTTGGAGACGAAGTCGAAGCGCATGCCGAGGATGCGGCCGCTCGCGTCAAGCGCCATCTCGCCGGTGTGCACGATATCGCGCGCCTGCTCGTCGGCGAGGAACACCTCCGAGCGCGTGCCGACCCACTTTACCGGGCGGCCGAGCTGCTTCGCCGCGACGAGGAGCGCCGCGTACTCGGGGTAGATGTTGAAGCGCACGCCGAAGCCGCCGCCCACTTCCTCGGCGACGACCCGCACTTTCTCCGGCGGCACGCCGAGCACGGTAGCCATCTGGCCGCGCATGGCGGTCGCGCCCTGCGTGGTGGCGTAGAGAAGGTAGGTCTCGCTCGCCGCGTCGTAGACGCCGGTCGCGGCGCGCGGCTCCATCGGGTTGCCGACGACGCGCGTGTGGTACGAGGTAAGCTTCACCACGCGCGCGGCGCGCTCGAAAGCGGCCTTAGTCGCCGCTTCGTCGCCGCCGGCGAAGTCGAGGACCAGGTTGCCCTGAATGTTCTCGTGCAGCTGCGGCGCGCCGGGCGCGAGCGCTGCGCGCGCGTCGATCACCGCCGGCAGCTCGCGGTACTCGACCGAAACCGCCTCGGCGGCGTCCTGCGCCTGCGCGGCAGTCTGGGCGACCACCAGCGCCACCGGATCGCCGACGTAGCGCACCCGCTCCTGCGCGAGCGCCATGCGCCGCGGCACGAGCTGGTCGGCGCCGCCGCGGCCCTTCATGGGCGCTGCTGCCGGGAATGGTTTGAGGTTCACCATATCTTCACTGGTGAGGACCGCGATCACGCCGGGCATGCTCAACGCCTGGTCCTTGTCGATTCCGACAATCTCGGCATGGGCCCGATCCGAGCGCACGAACCAGCCATGCAGCTGCCCGGGAAGCTGCCAGTCGGAGACGTAGCGCCCCCGCCCGGTCAGCATGCGCGCGTCTTCCAGCCTGCCCTTGTGTCCGAACGCCTGCATGGTGCGCCCTACCGGCCTTCGAGCTTCTGCTGCACGAAGTCGGCCATCAGCTCGACGTCGGGGCTGGCGGGCTGCCGGCGCTTCATCTCGGCGACCACGTCCTTCATGTCGCCGTAGCGGCGCTGGTCCTCGAGCACCGCGTAGAGGTAGAGCTCGGGCGTGATGTCGTCGGCGCTCGCCGCGCCGCGCAGGTCCTTGTAGGTCGCGCGCGCCGCGCGCAGCTCTTCTTCCTGCCCGGGCGTGCGCGCCTTCACGCCGCCGCGCACCGTGAAGCCGCCGGCGCGGCCCATCTTGGCGATGGCGAGGAGCTCCGGGGTGCGAGCGATCTTCTGCGGCACGCCGGCGGGCAGCGCGCTCACCTGCGGCTGCGCGCCGCGGATGACCCGGCTCGACGCCTTGCCGGCGGTGAACTCGGCGGGCCCGGTGAAGCTTTCCTGCCGCCCGCCGTTGAAATACACGACGCGGACCTGCGCGCCGGCCGCGACGCGGAAGGTATCGCCCTCGCGCAGCTTCATGAAGGGCGTGGCGGGTGCGTTCTTTCCTGCGCTCACGTAGGCGACATCACCCGCCAGATGGTTCACGAGGCCGGCGTCCTGCGCCTGGGCAAGTAACGGGATGAAAGAAAGGAAGAGGAGCAGTCTGCGCATGACGGCGATTCTACACATCGTCGATGCCGGTGATCTCGTGGACCACGATCGGCTCGGCGCGCCCTTTCACCGTGACCGTTTCGCGCTTGCCGGTGCGCACCCCCGGGCCGGCCGCGTCGATGGTCGCCTGCGAGGCGGCGATGACGACCTTCAGTTCCTTGGTGATGCCTTCGAGCCGGGAAGCGGCGTTCACCGTGTCGCCGATGGCGGTGTACTCCTGGCGCCGCGGCGTGCCGATGCTGCCGCACACCGCCTCGCCGGTATGCAGGCCGACGCCGATGCCGAACTCGGCAAGCCCGCGGTCGGGAAAGCGCTCGCGCATCCACGCCTTGAATGCCTGCGCCTCCCGCGCCATGCCGAGCGCGGCGCGGATCGCCCGCCGCGCGTGGTCGGGATAGGGGACCGGCGAGCCGAACTCGGCCATCACCGCGTCGCCGATGTACTTGTCCACCGTGCCGCCCTGCGCGAGGATCGGCTCGCACACGCGCGTGAAGTAGGCATTCAGCATCTCGACCACCTCGTGCGCGCTCAGCTTCTCCGAGAAGGTGGTGAAGCCGCGGATGTCGGAGAAGAGCACCGTCACGGTCAGCAGCTCGCCGCCGAGGTCGGGCCGCCGGTCCTCGCTGAGGAGCTTCGCGACCACCGGCTCGGCGACGTAGCGCTCGAAGATCCTGCGCGTGCGCGCCCGCTCCCGCTCCTCGCCGGTGAGGCGCAAGCCGAGCGTCATCAGGAACGACGCCGCGAGCCCCGCCTGCACCTCTGCCACGGGCAGCACCCAGTCGGCCTGGAAAGCCAGGTACGCCGGCAGCGCGACCGCGGCGAGCAGCGCGACGCCGAGCGTCGCGCCGACACCCACGCGCAGGACCAGGAAAAACCAGGAAGAAACAAGCAGGACCAGCGCGACATAGGCGATCTCGCCCGCGAGCGGCAACGCGCGCGGATAGCGGCCCTGCAGGATCGTCTCGACGATATTGGCGTGCACCTCGCCGCCGAGCATCTGCTCGGCACGCGGGCCGCGCGAATACGGGGTGAAGTGACGGTCGGCGCTGCCGGCGTTCGCGGCGGCGATGATGGCGACCCTGCCCCGCAGCGCCTTCACCTCGGGCTGCTCCAGCGCGTCGGGCCGCAGCAGCGTCAGCATCGACACCGCGGGGATGGCGCCGGGAGGGCCGGCGTAGCCGATCGGATAGCGCTTCAGCTCGCGCTTCAGTGTCTTGCCGGCGACGCGCCACTCGTCCTGCGCTGGGTCGAGGCCGGCCGCCCGCAACGCAAGCTGCATGCCGAAGGCGACGCCGGCGTAGCTCCGGTCGGGAATCATGACCGGGTAGAACGCGCGCAGGTGCTTGTCCGGATCGGGATGCAGGTTGGCGATGCCGAGATCGTTGTTGCCGCCGGGCAGCAGCAGGCGCTGGTCGGGCGGCGGCTGCAGCAGCTCGAGCTCGCCGTTCGGCAGGTCGACGAGGTGAGTGATGAGGATGGTGTCGCCCTTGGCGAGCGCGGCGCGGAAGGGCGCGTCGTACTCCCGGCTCATCCTGCCGCCCGCCACCTTGAGCTTGCTCAGCCAGGCCTCCGCGCTCACGAGGTAGAGGACGTCGAGCCCGGCTGCGCTGGCGCCGGCCTGGCGCAGCACGCCGAGCGCCTGGGCGAACTGCGGCGTCCAGAACGCGAGCGGCTCGTCGCGGTAGGCAAGCAGCGTGGCGTCGTCGACGACGACGAGCGCGGTGTGGCGCGGCTCGTAGCGCTTGCCGGAGAGGACGTGCCACCAGTCGTAATAGGCGGTCTCGAGCGCGCCGTGCCAGTCGGTGCGCGCAAGCCCGGCCGCCAGCCCGGTCGCGGCGACGACGACCGCGAGCCAGCGGGCGAGCCGCCTGCGGCTCAAACTTTGGACAGCGCGATCAGGATGCTGCAGGGCGCGTAGTCGAGGAGCGACGCCCCCACCGAGCCCTTCCACCAGCGCGCCGCGAACGAGGTGTTCTGGTTGTGGCCGAGCACGATCAGGTTGACGCCGAGGCTCTTCGCCAGCCGGCAGATTTCCTCGACCGGCTCGCCCACCGCGAGGTGCCCGGTGGCGCTGAAGCCGCGGTCGCGCAGCGACCGGATGCCCTCGTCGAGCACCGACTGCGTGCGCTTCTTCTCCTCCTCGAGCAGCTCCTCGGGCACGAAGCCCTCGGTGAGGAACAGGCTCGGCGGCATGCTCGCCACCGCCAGGAGATGCGTGTCGGCCCCGAGGAAGCCCGCGAGGTCCGCGACCTCGAACAGCGCGCGCTTTCCTTCCTGAGAGCCGTTGTAGGCCAGAAGGATCTTGCTGTATTTCATGTCCTCCTCCTCCTCCGCGCCACTACCGTTTTATAGGTTTTGCGGACGATTATAGCCACGCCTCCCGCCGCTAGAATAAGCCTTTTCCATGCTCGATCCCACCCGCAGCGACCTCGTCGCCGGCGTCGCCGGCGCCGGCACCATGGGCCGTGGCATCGCCCAGGTGCTCGCCCAGTGCGGCGCGCGCACGCTGCTCTACGATGCGCAGCCGGGTGCGGCGCGCAAGGCGAAGGACGCCATCGCGGGGTCCCTCGCCAGGCTCGTCGAGAAAGGCCGCCTCAGCCCCGCCCAGGTGGAAGCCACGCTGGGCAAGCTCGAGCTCGCGGATTCGCTGCAAAGCTTCGCCCCCTGCCAGGTCGTGGTCGAGGCGATCGTCGAGGACCTGCAGGAAAAGAAGAAGCTCTTCTGCGCCCTGGAAGGGGTCGTTTCGGAAGGCTGCATCCTCGCCTCCAATACCTCGTCGCTCTCGGTGACGGCGATGGCCGCTGCCTGCAAGCGGCCGCAGCGCGTCGCCGGCTACCACTTCTTCAACCCGGTGCCGGTGATGAAGATCGTCGAGGTAGTCGACGGCGTGCTCACCGAGCCCGCGGTCACCGAGGCGCTCGCCGGGCTGGCGCGGCGCTTCGGCCACGACCCGGTGCGCTGCAAGGACACGCCGGGCTTCGTCGTCAACCACGCCGGCCGCGCCTTCGTGCCCGAAGCGCTGCGCGTGCTTTCCGAGGGCGTCGCCGATTTCGCCGCCATCGACCGCATCCTCGTCGAGGCCGCGGGCTTCCGCATCGGCCCGTTCGGCCTCATGGACCTGGTCGGCCTCGACGTCGCGCACGCGGTGATGAAGTCGATGTACGCGCAGTACTTCGAGGAGCCCAAGTACCGCCCTTCGTTCCTCGCCGAGCCGCGCGTCGCCGCGGGGCTCCTCGGCCGCAAGACCGGCCGCGGCTGGTACGAGTACGACAAGGAGAACAATCCTGCGCGGATCGCGGAACCTGCGGCGCCCCAAGCCAGGCCGCAGTCGGTCTGGGCCGCCCCGGAGTTGAGCCAGATCATTTCTTCCACGGCGGAAAGGGATTCTGCTGCGGTCTGCATGGTCGCCCCCCTCGGCAAGGACGCCACCACCGCCGCGCTCGAGCTCGGCCTCGACCCCGCGCGCACCGTCGCGGTCGATCCGCTCTTCGGCTTCGCCAAACGCCGCACCCTGATGAAGACCCCTGTCACCAGGAGGGAAACGGTCGACGCCGCGCACGCCCTGCTCGCCGCCGACGGCGTGCCGGTCTCGGTGATCAACGACTCGGCCGGGTTCGTCGCCCAGAGAGTGGTCGCGCACATCGTCAACGTCGGCTGCGACATCGCGCAGATGCGCATCGCCGCGCCCGCAGACCTCGACCGCGCCGTGATGCTCGGCCTGGGCTATCCGAAGGGCCCGCTGGCGATGGGCGACGCCCTCGGCGCCGGGAAGATCCTCGCCATCCTCGATGCAATGCATTCGCACTACCAGGAGCCGCGCTACCGCGCGAGCCCCTGGCTGCGCCGCAGGGCGCAGCTTGGAGTTTCGCTCCTTACGCAAGAATAGAAAGGAAACCTCGCCAATGCTCGACGCCTATATCTACGACGGACTGCGCACCCCGATCGGCCGGCACGCCGGCAAGCTCGCGCCGGTGCGCCCCGACGACCTCGCCGCGGAGGTGATCCGCGAGGTGGTGGCGCGGAACAGGATCGAGCCGGCCGAGATCAGCGACGTGGTGCTGGGCTGCGTCAACCAGGCGGGCGAGGACTCGCGCAACGTGGCGCGCTTCGCGGCGCTGCTTTCCGGGCTGCCGGCGACCACCCCCGGCGTGACGGTGAACCGCCTCTGCGCGAGCGGCCTGCAGGCCGTGGTCGATGCGGCGCGCGCGGTGACCTGTGGCGAGGGCGAGCTCTACCTCGCCGGCGGCGTCGAGAGCATGAGCCGCGCGCCCTACGTCTTCAGCAAGACCGACTCGCCCTACAGCCGCGAAGTGAAGATGTTCGACACCACCATCGGCGCGCGCTTCCCCAATCCGCGGGTGATCAAGCAGTTCGGCAACCACTCGATGCCCGAGACCGGCGACAACGTGGCGAAGGACTTCAACGTCACGCGCCTGCAGGCCGACGAGTTCGCCCTCGCCTCGCAGCAGAAGTACGCGAAGGCAGAGAAGGAAGGCTTCTACAAGGGCGAGATCAAGCCCCTGGTTGTGCCTTCCAGGAGAAAGGATTACCCCGCGGACACTGTAAATCAGGACGAACATCCCCGCCGCGACGCCTCGATGGAGGCGCTGGCGAAGCTGCCGCCGCTCTTCGAAGGCGGCGTGGTGACTGCCGGCAACGCCTCCGGCATCAATGACGGCGCCGCAGCCCTGGTCATAGGAAGCGCGAAATGGGGCGGAAAACGCGGCAAAAAGCCCATCGCGCGCATCCTCGCCGCGGCGAGCGCCGGCGTCGAGCCGCGCATCATGGGCGTCGGGCCCGCCTATGCGATACCGAGGGCTCTGGAAAGAGCAAAGCTGAAGTTAAGCGACATGGACATCATCGAGATCAACGAGGCGTTCGCGAGCCAGGTGCTGGGATGCCTCAGGCTGATGGAGGTGGACTTCAACGACCCGCGCGTCAACCCCAACGGCGGCGCCATCGCCATCGGCCATCCGCTGGGCGCCTCGGGCGCGCGCCTCGCGCTCACCGTGGCGCGCGAGCTGCAGCAGTCGGGCGGGCGCTACGCCGCGGTGTCGCTGTGCATCGGCGTCGGCCAGGGCCTCGCCGTGATCCTCGAACGGGTGCAATGATGAACGCGCCGATCAAGAAGACGAAGGCCGAGTTCAGCTGGCAGGACCCTTTCTTCCTCGAGCAGCAGCTCACCGAGGAGGAGCGCATGGTGCGCGATGCCGCGCAGGCGTACTGCCAGGGCAAGCTCGCGCCGCGCATCCTGGAAGCCTTCCGCCACGAGAAGACCGACGCGAAGATCTTCCGCGAGATGGGCGAGCTCGGCCTGCTCGGGCCGACCATCCCGGCCGAGTACGGCGGCCCGGGGCTGAACTACATCGCCTACGGCCTCATCGCGCGCGAGGTCGAGCGCGTCGACTCTGGCTACCGCTCGATGATGAGCGTGCAGTCCTCGCTCGTGATGCTGCCCATCCATGAATTCGGCAATCCGCAGACGAAGAAGAAATACCTGCCCCGGCTGGCGAGCGGCGAGTGGATCGGCTGCTTCGGGCTGACCGAGCCCAACCACGGCTCCGATCCCGGCTCGATGCAGACGCGCGCGAAGAAGGTGCCCGGCGGCTACAGCCTCACCGGCTCCAAGACGTGGATCTCCAACTCGCCGATCGCGGACGTGTTCGTGGTCTGGGCAAAGGAATCCGATCAGATCCGGGGATTCGTTCTCGATAAAGGCATGAAAGGACTGTCGGCACCGGCCATCCACGGCAAGGTGGGCTTGCGCGCCTCCATCACCGGCGAGATCGTCATGGACAACGTCTTCTGCCCGGAGGAGAACGCCTTCCCCGAGGTGCGCGGCCTCAAGGGGCCCTTCACCTGCCTGAACTCGGCGCGCTACGGCATCGCCTGGGGCGCGCTCGGCGCCGCCGAAGACTGCTTTTTCCGCGCCAGGACCTACGTGCTGGATCGCAAGCAGTTCGGCCGCCCGCTGGCGGCGAACCAGCTCGTGCAAAAGAAGCTCGCCGACATGCAGACCGAGATCGCGCTCGGGCTGCAGGGCTGCCTGCGCCTGGGGCGCATGAAGGACGAAGGCACTGCAGCCCCCGAGGTGACTTCGATTCTGAAAAGGAATTCCTGCGGCAAGGCGCTCGAGATCGCGCGCGTCGCGCGCGACATGCTGGGCGGCAACGGCATCTCGGACGAGTTCGGCGTCATCCGCCACGTCGTCAACCTGGAGGTTGTCAACACCTACGAGGGGACGCATGATATCCATGCGCTGATCCTTGGGCGCGCCATCACGGGGATCCAGGCCTTCAATTGACCGCGACAAGATTTCTATTTCTCCTGTGGGGTGCCGCACTCGCGCTGCCCGCGGCGGCGGAAAGCCACGCGCTCATCATGACCATCAGCGCCTACCAGGGCGGCGTGCCGCCGCTGCACGGCGTCGCGCACGACGGCGAGAGCGCGCGCAGCATCGCGCGCAGGATGGGGGTGAAGGACGCGAACATGCGCCACTACAAGGACGGCGAGCTCACGCTCGCCGGCATGCAGCGCGCCTTCGACGGGCTGCAGGAGCGCGTTGCCGACGGCGACCAGGTGTTCATCTACTTCTCCGGCCACGGCGGGCGGCAGCTGGTGCGCGTGCCTGACGAGCGCTGCGCGGAGTCGCTCATCACCGTCGAGGGCATGGGGTTCATCGACGTCGAGCTGGAGAGCCGCCTGAAGCGGCTCGCCGCCAAGGCGCAGAAGCTCGTGGTGCTGCTCGACGCCTGCCACTCGGGCGGCGCCACGCAGCGCTCGCTCACCGGGACGAAGCCGGCGTTCTCGGCGAAGTATTTCGCGCGCAGCGGCGTCGATGCCTGCGAGCGCCCGATCAACGTGCTCACCCGCTCGCTCGGCGCGGCAAGCCGCTCCGCCGGCAGCGGCGCCGGCAATTACGTGTACATCGCGGCGGCGCGCGACAACGAGGTCTCGCTCGACATGCCCGCCAAGGGCGGCGTCGCGACGCAGGCCTGGCGCGACTGCATCAACGGCGCGGCGACCGACCGCGACGGCTCCGGCGGCCTCTCGGCGGCCGAGATCCAGGCCTGCGCGCAGGGCAAGATCAACGCGCAGCTGAAAGGCATCAAGGGCTTCCTGCCGCACCACGTCACCATCGCCGGCAACCCTAGCGCCGTGCTCTCGTTCCCGGAAAGGAATGTTCCGGTCAAGACGAGCGCGTACAACGCGCTGCTCGACGTCTACAACAGCCGCGACGACCGGCGCTCGGTGTCGCTGCAGAGCGCGAAGAGCGCCTTCCGCATCGGCAAGGACGACGTCGACTTCTCGCTCACCAGCAGCCATGCCGGCTACGCCTACCTGCTGATGGTCGGCTCCGACGGCAAGAGCTTCGACATGCTGTTCCCGAACCAGCTCGACAGCGCCAACGCCGTCGAGGCCGGCCAGACGCTGCGCCTGCCGCGCCCGAACTGGCAGATCAAGGCCGGCGGTCCCGCGGGCACGAACCACCTGCTCGCCATCGTCGCCGACTCGCCGCGCGAGTTCGCAAGCATCGGCATGCAGCCGGCAGGCCCGTTCTCGATGATCGCCGCCAGCGCCGATGCATCGCGCAACCTCCAGGTGCACGCCGCCTCTGTCGGCTACGGCGCGGCCATGATGGTGCTGGAAGAGGTCGACTGAGCATGGCAGGCTGGCTCATTCCCGCGCTCAAGGCAGTGCTGCCGCACGTGGGCGACATCGTCGCGGCCGCCAAGCCGGTGTTCACGAAGAAGAAGCCCGAGGCCGGCGCGCCGGGCGGCGAAGCGCAGCAGATCGCCGAGCTCCAGGCCGCGGTCTCGCAGAACGCCGAGCACGTGCGCGAGCTCGCCGCGCAGCTGCAGAGCACCGTGACCGCCATCGAGAAGGGCGCCGAGATCGCCGAGCTGCGACTGCGGCGCGCGGTGCTCTTCTGCGCGGTGGCGGTGGCCCTGTCGCTGTTCGCGCTGGGCGTGGCGGTCATTGGGCTGCTCCGCTAGGCGCCTCGCAGCGGCGCTCCTGTGTTGCGCGCTCGCCGCGGCCGCGGCGGCGCAGCAGCACGAGCCGGCGAACGCCGTGCTGCTGGTGGCGAAGCCCGAGCTCGTCGATCCCAACTTCCGCGAGACCGTGGTGCTGGTCACGCAGACCGGGGACGCGCACACCGTGGGCGTGGTCCTCAACCGCCCCACCGAGCGGCGCATGGAAGGCCATCCCGAGCCGCTCTACGCCGGCGGCCCGGTCATGGGCGGGGTGGTCGTGGCGCTCTTCGAGACGGTCGAGCCGCCGGCGGCGAGCGCGTTCCACGTGCTCGAGCATGCCTACCTCAGCATGCACCCGGACAATCTCGCGGCGCTGCTTGCCCGCCCGCCGGCGCGGATGCGGCTTTATGCCGGGTTCGCGGGGTGGGCGCCCGGACAGCTGGAGAGCGAGCTCGCCCGCGACGGCTGGTACGTGCTGCCGGCGCGCGAAGCTGTGATATTTCGCAAGTCGACCGAGGGGATGTGGCGCGAACTGCTCGAGGAGGCCCGAAACCGGGAGCGGAAAAAACCCGCATGACGGTTCTCCGGCGATATACTTTCCCGATGCTACGCGCCCTCGCCGCCTGCCTTTTCCTCGCGCTTTCCGGGGCTGCCTTCGGGCAATCGCAGGACGAGGCGGTGCTGCTCATCGCCCACCCGGCGTTCCGCGACCTCGAGTACCGCCAGACCGTGCTGCTCGCCGCCCCGGTGCCCACCGGCGGCCATGTGGGCGTGATCATCAACCGGCCGACGCGCCGCTCGCTCGGCAGCCTCTTCCCCGACCACGAGCCCTCCAAGAAGGTGGCGGAGCCGGTGTACTACGGCGGCCCGTTCTCGCGCGGCGCCCTGGTGGCGCTGGTGAAGGCCGACCACGCGCCCGGCGCCGGCACCGTGCTGCTGATGAAGAACCTGTACCTCGCCTTCCGCGCCAATACCATCGACCAGGTGATCGAGAACACGCCCAACGAGGCGCGCTACTTCGTCGGCTACGTCGGCTGGAAACCGGGCGAGCTCAGGAGCGAGATCGACCGCGGGCTGTGGTCGGTGCACAACGCCGACGTCGACACCGTCTTCCGCAAGGACACCGAAGGCCTGTGGGAGGAGCTCCTGCAGTCCACCAAGCGTATCCGCGCGGCCGCGCCCCAGGAAAAGGGGTCAGGACCCTTTTTCGCTTCCCAGCGGTCGTTTTTCGAAAAAGGGTCCTGACCCCTTTTTTTCTCGCTAGGCCGCCGCGCGCGCCGGCGACTTCGCCTTCTCGAACGTCATCCTGCCGCCGCGGTAATCGACCCGAATGCGGTCCTTGGGCGCGAACCGCCCCTCCAGGATCGCCTTCGCGAGCGGGTTCTCGATCTCGGACTGGATGGCGCGCTTGAGCGGCCGCGCGCCGTAGACCGGGTCGAACCCCGCCTTGGCGAGCTCGCCGAGCGCACCGTCGGTGACTTCCAGCGCGTAGTCCATTCTCGCCAGGCGCTTTTCCAGGATGCCGAGCTGGATCCTCGCGATCGACTTGATGTGCGCCTCGCCCAGGGCGTGGAACACCACCACCTCGTCGATGCGGTTCACGAACTCCGGCCGGAAATGCGTCTTCACCTCGGCCATCACCGCGAGCTTGATGACCCCGTAGTCGCTGCCCGCCATGCTCTGGATCATCTGCGAGCCGAGGTTGGAGGTCATGACGATGACGGTGTTCTTGAAGTCCACCGTGCGCCCCTGCCCGTCGGTGAGGCGCCCGTCGTCGAGCACCTGCAGCAGCGTGTTGAAGACGTCGGGGTGCGCCTTCTCCACCTCGTCGAAGAGGATCACCGAGTAGGGCTTGCGGCGCACCTGCTCGGTGAGCTGGCCGCCCTCGTCGTAGCCGACGTAGCCCGGCGGCGCGCCGATCAGGCGCGACACCGCGTGCTTCTCCATGTACTCCGACATGTCGATGCGGATGAGGTGCTCCTCCGAGTCGAAGAGGAACGCCGCCAGCGCCTTGCACAGCTCCGTCTTGCCCACGCCCGTGGGTCCCAGGAACAGGAAGCTTCCGTAAGGCCGGTTGGGGTCGGACAGCCCCGAGCGCGAGCGGCGGATCGCGTCGGAGACCAGGCGCACCGCCTCGTCCTGGCCGACCACGCGCTCGTGCAACCTTTCCTCCATCCGGATCAGCTTCTCGCGCTCGCCCTGCATCATCTTCGACACCGGGATGCCGGTCGCGCGCGACACCACCTCGGCGATCTCCTCGGCGCCGACCTGGGTGCGCAACAGCTTTACTTTCTTCGCCTCCGGTTTCTCATTCAACTGCTTTTCCAGCTGAGGAATCCTGCCGTACTGGATCTCCGACATCCGCTGCCAGTCGCCCTTGCGCCGCGCCTCCTCCATCGCGAGCTTCAGCTTCTCCAGCTCCTCCTTGACGTGCTGGCTGCCCTGCACCTGCGCCTTCTCGGCCTTCCACTCCTCCTCGAGGTCGGAGTACTCCTTCTCGAGCCGGGCGATCTCCTGCTCGATCAGCGCGAAGCGCTTCTGCGAGGCTTCGTCCTTCTCCTTGCGGACCGCCTCTCTCTCGATTCTCAATTGAATGAGACGGCGCTCCAGGCGGTCCATCGACTCGGGCTTGGAGTCGATCTCCATCTTGATGCGCGCGGCGGCCTCGTCGATCAGGTCGATCGCCTTGTCCGGGAGGAAGCGGTCGGTGATGTAGCGCTGCGACAGCTCCGCCGCGGCGACGATCGCCGGGTCGGTGATGTCCACGCCGTGGTGCACCTCGTAGCGCTCCTGCAGGCCGCGCAGGATGGCGATGGTCGCTTCCACGCTCGGCTCGCCGACCAGCACCTTCTGGAAGCGCCGCTCGAGCGCCGCGTCCTTCTCGACGTGCTTGCGGTACTCGTCGAGGGTGGTGGCGCCGATGCAGTGCAGCTCGCCCCTGGCGAGCGCGGGCTTCAGCATGTTGCCGGCGTCGATCGCGCCCTCGGCCTTGCCGGCGCCGACCATGGTGTGCAGCTCGTCGATGAAGATGATGGTGTTGCCCTCGTCGCGAGCCAGCTCCTTCAGAACGGTTTTCAATCTTTCTTCAAATTCACCCCGGTATTTGGCGCCCGCGAGGAGTGAAGCCATGTCGAGCACCAGCAGGCGCTTGTTCTTGAGGGACTCGGGCACCTCGCCGTTGACGATGCGCTGCGCGAGGCCCTCGGCGATGGCGGTCTTGCCCACCCCGGGCTCGCCGATCAGCACCGGGTTGTTCTTGGTGCGCCGCTGCAGGATCTGGATGCAGCGGCGGATCTCGTCGTCGCGGCCGATGACCGGGTCGAGCTTTCCCTGCCTGGCCCGTTCGGTCAGGTCGAGGGTGTACTTTGCAAGGGCCTGCCGTTGCGATTCATCGCTTTGGGAAGCGATGTTCTCGCCTCCCCTCACCTCTTCGATCGCCTTCTCAAGCGAGGCTTTGGCGATTCCCGCCTGCTTGAGGATCCTCCCCGTCTCGCCCTTGTCGCCGGCCGCGGCGAGCAGGACGAGCTCGGAAGCGATGTACTGGTCGCCGCGCTTCTGCGCTTCCTTGTCGGCGACGTTGAGGAGCTGCGCGAGCTCGCGCGAGAGGTGCACTTCGCCCGGGGTGCCTTCGACCTTGGGCAACCGCGCGATGGAGTCAGAAAGATTCTTTTTCAAAACAGAAGCATTCCCGCCCGCCTTGCTGATCAGGCCGGCGATGCCGCCGTCCTCCTGGTCGAGCAGCGCCGCGAGCAGGTGCTGCGGCTCGATGTACTGGTGGTCGCGGCCGAGCGCGGCGCTCTGCGCCTCGGCGAGCGCCTCCTGCAGCTTGGTGGTGAACTTCTCAAAACGCATGGCCTTGATCCCTATGGGTTTCCCTTGCCGAGGAGATGGGGGCTGCGCCGCCCGGATTCAAGTGAAAGCTTGCTTAAACAGGCCATTGCCCCCATTTTGAGCCGATGGAGCGTCGCAGCCAGATCAACCTCGGCTACCTGATTTTCGCCCTCTTCGCCATGCTGCTGCTCCAGCAGTGGTGGCAGACGGCGCAGACCGTGGAGGTGGTGCCCTACAGCGAGTTCGAGAAGCTCCTGGCGGAGGACCGCATCAGCGAGGTGACGGTCTCGGACCAGCGCATCACCGGCAAGCTCAGGAACCCGGAGAAGAACGGCAAGACCGTCGCCGTGGCGAACCTCGTCGAGCCCGACCTCGCCGCGCGGCTCTCCAAGTACGGCGTCAAGTACACCAAGGTGCACGAGAGCACCTTCCTGCGCGACCTCCTCTCCTGGATCGTGCCGGCGCTGGTGTTCTTCGGCATCTGGTTCTGGCTGATCCGGCGCATGGGCGCGCAGGGCGGGCTGGGCGGCGGCTTCATGAGCATCGGCAAGAGCCGGGCCAAGGTGTACGTGGAGAAGCAGACCGGGGTGACGTTCGCCGACGTCGCCGGCGTGGACGAGGCCAAGGCGGAGCTGCAGGAGGTGGTCGAGTTCCTCAAGGACCCGAAGAAGTACGGGCGCCTGGGCGCGCGCGTGCCGAAGGGCGTGCTGCTGGTCGGGCCGCCCGGGACCGGCAAGACGCTGCTCGCGCGCGCCGTGGCCGGCGAGGCCGGCGTGGCGTTCTTCTCCATCTCGGGCTCGGAGTTCGTCGAGATGTTCGTCGGCGTGGGCGCGGCGCGCGTGCGCGACCTCTTCGAGCAGGCGCGCCAGAAGGCGCCGGCCATCATCTTCATCGACGAGCTCGACGCGCTCGGCCGCGCGCGCGGCGCCGGCGGCGGCTTCGGCGGCCACGACGAGAAGGAGCAGACGCTGAACCAGCTCCTCGTCGAGCTCGACGGCTTCGACCCCTCGACCGGGCTGGTGCTGCTCTCGGCCACCAACCGGCCCGAGATCCTCGACCCGGCGCTGCTGCGCGCCGGCCGCTTCGACCGCCAGGTGCTGGTCGACCGGCCCGACAAGCCCGGACGGCTGCAGATCCTCCGGGTTCATTCCAAAAAAATTCAATTAAGGAACGATGTAGATCTGGCGCAGGTGGCCGCCCTCACCCCGGGCTTCACCGGCGCCGACCTCGCCAACCTCGTCAACGAGGCGGCGCTGCTCGCCACGCGCCGCGGCGGCGAGAGCGTCACCCTGGACGACTTCACGCAGGCGATCGAGCGCATCGTCGCCGGGCTGGAGAAGAAGAACCGCATCCTCAACGAGCGGGAGCGGCGCATCGTCGCGCACCACGAGCTCGGCCACGCCATGGTGGCGATGGCGCTGCCGGGGGTGGACCCCGTGCACAAGGTGTCGATCATCCCTCGCGGCGTCGGCGCGCTCGGCTACACCATCCAGCGCCCGACCGAGGACCGCTTCCTCATGACGCGCGAGGAGCTCGAGAACAAGATGGCCGTGCTGCTCGGCGGCCGCGCCGCCGAGGAAGTGGTGTTCGGCCACCTCTCCACCGGCGCCGCCGACGACCTCGCCAAGGTGACCGACATCGCGCGCAGCATGGTGATGCGCTACGGCATGGTGAAGGGGCTGGGCAATGTCGCCTACGAGGAGGAACGGTCGCCTTTCCTTTCGAATCAGATGTTTCAGAAGAGCCGGGAGTACAGCGAGGAAACCGCGCGCGAGATCGACGTCGCGGTGCGTGACATCGTCAAGGTCGCCTATGACAAAGCTCTTGGAATTCTGACAAAAGAGAAAGAAGTGCTGGAACGCTGGGCCCGCAAGCTGCTCGAGAAGGAGACGCTCGTCGAGGTCGAGCTCGCCGATCTCAGGCGCTCGATCGGCTCCGCGCCGCAGCCAGCGCCAGCGTAACGGCCCACGCGATCCACGCGGTCCACAGCACGTGCGAGACGAAGTGCGCGCCGCGCGCCACCTGCAGCGCACCGGCCGCGATGCCGATGATCCACGCGGCGCACAGGACCAGGCGCGCCTTCCGCCGGTCGCCCTCGAGGGCGAGAGAGAGGCCGAACAGGGCAAACCCGCTGATCGGGTGCGCAGCGGGCACGCAGGCGCCCGCGTCGGGCTTGGCGCCGCCGTAGTCGGGCAGGTCCCAGGGGCAGGAATACGGGCTGAAGTGCTTGAGCAGAGACACCACGAGGGCGATCGCCGCCATGTAGAGCGCACCGCGGCGCCAGGCGCCGCCGCGGGCGAGGCAGCCCGCCCAGAACGCGACCATCGCCCATTTCAGCCCGGTATGGCCGGGCACGGCGAGGAGCCACGCATCCTTGAGCGGAAAGGCGCGCAGCGCCGGGTCGTAGAAGGGCGCGCTCAGCGCGCGATCGGCGAGCGAGGCGAGCAGGGCCAGCGCCGCCGCGCCGGCGAGCGCGGCCAGCCGCCACTGCACGCTAGCCGCCGTGGCGCACCTTCACCAGGCCGGCGCGCTGCTCCGGCGGCGTCTGCTCCTCGTCGCGATACAGCCCGCGGCGGAACACGTAGGAGGCCATCGAATAGAACGAGATCGCCTCGCGCACCATCGCCGGGTCCCGGACCGAGGCCACGACGTTGCCGGCCGCATCGACCCGGAACACTTCCGACCTGCGCTTCGGATGCAGCAGCGCGAGGCGCTCGCCCTTCAGGTAGCCGAGCGTCTGGTAGTTGGCGACGAAGGCGCGGTCGGACTCCGGCGGCGCGTTGAGCACGTCGCGGCCGAAGAACTTGCTGTAGTAGTCGAAGTCGAGCAGGCCGAGCAGCGTCGGCGCGATGTCGATCTGCGACATGAGGCGGTCGATGCGGCGCGGCGCCACGTGCTTCGGCGCGTAGACGAAGAGCGGGATGCGGTACTTGTCGACCGGGATGCGCGTCGTGCCGCGCGCGTTGGCGCCGTGGTCGGCGGTGACGACGAAGACAGTGTCGTCGAACCACGGCCGCTCGCGCGCCTGGGCGAGGAACCTGCCGATCGCATGGTCGCTGTACTTGACGGCCCCCTCGCGCCCGGTGCCCGAAGGGATGTCGATGCGCCCGGGCGGATAGGTATAGGGGCGATGGTTGCTGGTGGTCATGACGTGCGCGAACACCGGCCGTCCGGGGCGGGCCGCCTTCGCCGCGTCGATCTCGGCCAGCACCTGGTCGAACAGGTGCTCGTCGGCCACGCCCCAGACGTTCTCGAATTCGATGCGCGACGCGGGAATGCTGCGCCGGTCGATCGAGCGGTAGTCGTTGGCGTCGAAGAAGGCGTTCATGTTGTCGAAATAGCCGTAGCCGCCGTAGGCGAAGAGCACGTCGTAGCCCTTGTCCTCGAAGACGCTGCCGAGCGAGAAGAGCGTGTCATTGTTGGGCCGGCGCACGATCGACTGCCCGGGCGTCGGCGGCAGCGCGAGAGACAGCGCTTCCAGGCCGCGCACCGTGCGGTTGCCGGTGGCATAGACGCGCGAGAACCACAGGCTCTCGGCGGCCAGGCGGTCCAGGTTGGGGGTCATTCCGGCGGGATTGCCGTAGCGGCCGAGGAACTCGGCGCCCAGGCTCTCGACGCTCACCAGCACCACGTTCAGCCGGCGCTCCGCGCCCGCCGGCCGGATGCGCCGCTCCACGCCGGCGCCGTCCGCGCCCAGCGAGGCGCGCACGAACGACAGCGCCTCGGCGGCCGGCACCGTCGCGTAGTGCCGCTCGTAGCTCAGCTCGTTGCGGTAGTTCGCGGCAAAGAACTCGTACAGGCCGTTTGCCGCCAGCTCGTTAGCCGCTTCGCGCGGGGAGACGTTGTGCGCGTCGCTGTCGATCCAGCGCAGCGTGCCGGCAACGGCGAACGCGCACGCAGCGATCGCAATGAGGGCCGGACGCCCGGGCAGCGGCGCCGCCGCGCCCTGCATGAGCGGGTTTCTCAGGGCGACCGCGATGACCGCCGCCAGCGCGGCCAGCGCGAGCAGCACCTGCCCCACCGGATAGCTCTGCCAGATGTTGCCGAGCACCTCGTGGGTATAGAGGAGGTAGTCGACGGCGATGAAGTTGAAGCGGCCGCCGAACTCGTCCCAGAACAGCCATTCGGAGACCGCCAGCAGGAGCGCGGCGAAGGTCGCCGCGGCGAACAGCGCGAGCGCCGCGGCGCGGTGCGCCCGCGTGCGCGCCACGCGGTCGGGCAGCAGCGAGAGCCACAGCACCATCGGCGCCGTGACGTAGCAGGCGGCGACCAGGTCGAAGCCCAGGCCGACGCCGAAGATGCGCACCCAGTCCGCCGCGCCCACGACCACGTCCTCGCGCGCGAGCAGCAGCACGCGCGTCGCGCCGGAGACGGCGACGAGCACGGCGGCGACGAGCCAGGCGGGCGCGAATCGGCTGCAGCGCATAAGGGCGCTGCAGGCTAGCAATCGGGGGTTAAGCGAAGATTAAGGACAGCCTCAGGTGAACGCGCGCCACGTCGCGAAGCCGAGCGCCGTGGCGACGATCGCACCGAAGAGGTGCGCCGCGGAATGCACGATCGCGGCGCCATAGCGGGCGGCCTGGAGAAGCTGCACCGACTCGGCCGAGAAGGTCGAGAAGGTGGTGAGCGCGCCGAGGAAGCCGGTGATGACGGCGAGGCGCCACTCGGGGTTGATTTCCGAGGAAGAAAAGAAAGCGACGGCGATGCCGACCGCGTAGCCGCCGCCGATGTTGGCGGCCAGCGTCCCCAGCGGCAGGCTGGGCACGAGGGGATTGAGCCACGTCGTCAGCCCCCAGCGCAGCCAGGCGCCGAGCACCGCACCCGCGCCGACGGCCAGCGCGGCGCTCATTTCTTCACCAGCGTCGAATAATCGGCCAAGGCGGCGGCGACGACGCGCTCCGCGTGCTCGACGCCGTAGCTGCGCTGCACCGTGATCTGCGGCTGCGCGCCGGGAACGAGCTTGTAGGTCGAGAAGTAATGGTGCAGGCGCTCGACCAGGATCTTGGGCAGCTCGCCGAGGTCGCGCACCTCGCCCCAGACGAAATCGCCTTCCAGCACGGCGACGATCTTGTCGTCGGCCTCGCCGCGGTCGAGGAGCTGCAGCCCGCCCACCACGCGCGCCGGCACGATCAGCTCCGAGCGCGCGATCGGCCGCTCGCTGATGACGCAGATGTCGAGCGGGTCGCCGTCGCCGCGCCGGGCGCCCGGGCACAGCGCCGCGACCTGCGCGCCGCAGTAGGTGCGCGGGATGAAGCCGTAGAGCGAGGGCGGCTGCGAGGAGGTGCGCTGCGGCCGGTCGACGCGCAGGTAGCCGCTGCCCTTGTCGACCTCGTACTTGATGACGTCGAAGGGCGTGATCTCGATATAGGCGTTGACGAAGCGCGGCGGCTCGCGTCCCGCCTCCAGGCCGTGCCAGGGGTGGGGGCGCCACTCGGAGAAGGACTGGCTCAGCGGCCCTTCCCCGCCCAGCGCTCGGCCGCGTCGTCGTCGGCGGCGCGCGCCTCGACCCAGCGCGCGCCCTCGGGCCGGTGCTCCTTCTTCCAGAACGGCGCGCGCGTCTTCAGGTAGTCCATGATGAACTCGCACGCCGCGAAGGCGTCGCCGCGATGCGCGCTCGCCACCGCCACCAGCACGATCTGGTCGGAGGGCTTCAGCTCGCCGTAGCGGTGGATCACGGTGCAGTCCATCACCTGCCAGCGGGATTGCGCCTCCTCCACAATTCGTTCTATTGAAGATTCCGTCATTTGCGGGTAGTGCTCGAGCGTCATCGCCACTTCGCGGACGATGCCGACGAAGCTGGCAACGGCCCCGATGCTGGTGTCTTTTTTCGAAAGGACTTTCACCTCGGCAGAGAGGTCGAAGTCCTCCCTCTGTACCGAGACCTTCATCCGCCGGTCACCGGGGGGAAGAACGCCACCTCGTCGCCCGCCTTGATGCGCGCGCCGGGCTGCACCATGTCCTGGTTGACCGCGGTGCGGACCAGGGCTTTCTCAGAGAAAGCTTTTTCATAGGCCTCGCCGCGCGATTTCAGATGCAGGCGCAGAGCCGCAACCGTGTTCACACCGGCGGGGAGCTCGATCTCCTCGGCCGCGGTGCCGAGCTGCTCGCGCAGGCCGGCGAAGAAGAGCACCTTTACTTTCATTACCAGTAGAGCTCCGAGTAGGGCAGGAAGCGCACCAGGTCGCCCCTGCGGATGGCCTTGCCGGGCGGGTTGTCGAGCAGGCCGTCGGCCCAGGCGGTCGAGGTCAGCACCGCGGAATCCTGCGTCGGGTAGAGCTCGAGGCCGCCCTGCGCGTTCCATTTTACGCGCAGGAACTCGCGCCGCGCGTCGGGCTCGGGCCAGTCGAAGTCGGCGCGCGCCTGCAGGGCTCTCGGCGCCACCGCCGACATTCCCTGCAGGCGCAGCAGGAAAGGCCGCACGAAGATGAGGAAGGTGACGAAGCTCGACACCGGGTTGCCCGGCAGGCCGATGAACGCCGCTTTCCCCACCGTGCCGAAGGCGAGCGGCCGTCCCGGCTTCATCGCGATCTTCCACATCAGCAGCCTGCCCTCGGCCTCGACCGCGGGCTTGACGAAATCCGCGTCGCCCACCGACACGCCGCCCGAGGTGACGATCAGGTCGCATTCGCCCGCGGCGCGGCGCAGCACCTCGCGCGTCGCCTCGAGGCTGTCGGGCACGATGCCGTAGTCCTCGAGCTCGCAGCCGAACACCTCGCCGAGCCCGCGCAGCGTGAAGCGGTTGGAGTTGTAGATGCGCCCCGGCGGCAGTGGCTCCCCCGGCATCACCAGCTCGTCGCCGGTGAAGAACAGGCCCAGGCGCAGCCGGCGGAACACCGGCAGCGTCTTGATGCCCACCGAGGCGGCAAGACCCGCGTCCTGCGGCAGCAGCCGCTTGCCCGCGGGCAGGATCTCGCCGCCCTTCTTCACGTCGCCGCCGGTCAGGCGGATCCATTCGCCGGGTTTTGGTTTTCGCTTCAAAGACACCTGCTCACCCTGGGTTTCGCAGTGCTCCTGCATCACCACCGCGTCGGCGCCAGGCGGGATCGGCGCGCCGGTGAAGATGCGCGCCGCGGTGCCAGGCTCCAGGGGCTTGCCGACGGAGCCCGCCATGATTCGCTGTTTCACCACCAAAGAATTCCCCGTGGCGAGATCCGAAAGGCGGATCGCATAACCATCCATCGCGCTGTTGTCCATGGGCGGCACGTCCATGGTGGAGCGCTGTGACCGGGCGAGCACGCGGCTCGTCGCCTCGAGGGTCGGCACTTCCTCGATCTCGCGCACCGGCGTCGCGCCCGCAAGCAGCTGCTCGAGCGCAGCGTCGACGGAAAGCAGCCCGTTGCTCATTCGAGATCCAGCTTCTTCACGATGAACTGCGCGATGCCGTCCACGTCGTTCAGGTCGAGGAGCGGCAGCTTCGTCTCGACCTTCTCGTCGCTCGCGACGGCGACGATGTGCGGATCGTTCGGGTGCAGCAGGCCCTCGCCGGTCTGCGCTCGCCACACCTCGAGCTTCGGGATCGGCGCGTGCTTGAAGCCTTCCACGAGCAGCAGGTCGCAGGGCGCGAGGTGGCGGATCTGCTCGTCGAAGGCGGGCTCGTGCGCGCCCCGCAGCTCGTGCATCAGCACCCAGCGCCGCGACGAGGTGACCAGCACCTCCGTGGCGCCGGCGTGGCGGTGGCGGTAGGAGTCCTTGCCGGGCTGGTCGACGTCGAAGGTGTGGTGCGCGTGCTTGATGAGCGAGACGCGCAGGCCGCGCTTCACGAAGCGCGGAATGAGCTGCTCGATCAGCGTCGTCTTGCCGCTCCCGGACCACCCCGCGAAGCCGAAGATTTTCATATGAAAAGCATTTTCGCACCGGCGAGCGCCAGCACTACGGCAAGCACGCGCCGCAGGACGGGATTGGCGAAGCGCCGGCTGCCGTACTCGGCGCCCAGCCAGCCCCCGATCAGCACCGCCGGCGCGAGCGCCCAGACATATGACGGCAGCGAGGGACCCTGGGTGACGAAAAGTGCCGCCAGGCCTGCCACCGAGTTCACGAAGATGAAGGGCGCTGCGACCGCGGAGGTCTGCTTGGTGCCGGCCCAGCCGAGCATCAGCAGGAGCGGGCTGAGGAAGATGCCGCCGCCCACGCCGGTCAGGCCGGCGAGCAGCCCCATGGCGCCGCCGATCGCCATCGCCGCAACGAGCGGGGGCTGGCGCACATCGCGCATCTCGTACCCGGCCCGAGCGCTGCGCCAGAGCTGCCAGGCCGCGTAGAGAAGCACTACGCCGACGAGCACCTTGTACGCCTGGCCGGGCAGCGTGATCGCGCCGCCGACATACGCGAGCGGGATAGCGGCGGCCGCGAAGGGCCAGAACAGTCGCCAGCGGAAATGCCCGGCGCGGTAGAACTTCCAGGTGGCGAGCGAGGAAACGAGCACGTTGAGGGCCAGCGCCACCGGCCGCATCTCCGCAGGCGCGATGCCCGCCAGCGCCAGGGCGGCGAGGTAGGCGGAGGCGCCGCCGTGGCCGACCGCGGCATAGCCGAAGGCCGCGACCAGCATGCCGGCCGCCAGGGCCGCGACGAGGATGTGCTCCACCCCCGCTATATATCACGAGATATAACGCCGGAATCGCCGCAGGTCCGCGGCTATGGCCGAGGAGGCCTTGCCTTCCATGGCGCGGAAAGCAGCCACCACGCGCCGGCCGAACGGCGTCACCTGCGCGCCGCCGCCCCGGGCGCCGCCGATCGCCGTGGTTACTACCGGCTGGCGGAAGTCGCGGTTGAGCGCCTCGACGAGCTGCCAGGCGCGCCGGTACGACATTCCCATCGCGCGCGCCGCCGCGGAGATCGAGCCGGTCTCGCCGATGCGCTCGATCAGCTCGGCCTTCCCGGGGCCGATGGCCGGCGCGCCCTTGCCCAGCACCCGCAGCGTCAAGCCCCGGTATCGGCTCATCCGGCGTTGGGGAAAAAAAGCTGCTGCCCGTCGATGGTGTAGTCCGCGATGGCTTTCTGCCCCTCGGTCGAGATCAGCCAGTCGATGAAGCGCTGGCCGAGCTCCTTCTTGACGTGCGCCTTGTTTACCAGAATCACGCCGTACTGGTTGAAGAGCCGCTTGTCGCCTTCCACGGAAATCGCCAGATTGCCGCGGTTCTTGAACGAGAGCCAGGTGCCGCGGTCGGCGAGCGCATAGGCGTTCATGCCCGAGGCGATGTTCAGTGTCGGCCCCATGCCCGAGCCGGTATCGCGGTACCACGGCCCCTTCTCTCTTGCGATGTCGATGCCGGCGGCCTTCCAGAGCTCGAGCTCGGCGAAGTGCGTCCCGCTGTTGTCTCCCCGGGAGGCAAACGCGGCTCTGCTTTGGAGGATTTTCTTCAAAGCAACCACGATGTCCTTGCTGCCGCCAATGCCGGCGGGATCGGACTTCGGCCCGACCAGGATGAAGTCGTTGTACATCACCTCGAAGCGCTTCACGCCGTAACCCTCGGCGACGAACTTCTCCTCCAGCGCCCGCGCATGGACGAACACCACGTCCGCGTCGCCGCGCTTGCCCATGTCGAGCGCCTGGCCGGTGCCGAGCGCGACCACGCGCACCTGGATGCCCGTCTTCTGCTCGAAGATCGGCAGCAGGTGCCGGAACAGTCCGGACTGCTCTGTCGAAGTCGTCGAAGCTACGGTGATGAATCCGATCAATGCCGCGTGCGCTAGGCCCATGGCAGCTCTCCTTTGATGAACGCGGCGGCCTCCGCCGTGGCGGGCTTGGAAAAGAATTCCGCCACCGGCGTTCGCTCGAGAACGCGCCCCTGGTGCAGGTAGATCACTTCGTCGGCGAGGCGGCGGGCCTGGCCGAGGTTGTGCGTGGCCATGACGATCTTGGTCCCGGCGGCGTCGAAGGCGCGGATGATGTTCTCGATCTCGCGCGCGGCGCTCGGATCGAGGCTCGCCGTCGGCTCGTCGAGAAACAGCACTTCCGGGTGCAGCGCCCAGGCGCGCGCGAGCGCGAGGCGCTGCTGCTCGCCGCCGGAGAGCACCCGCGCCGGCCGGTGCGCGAGCTCCGCGAGGCCCACCTCCTTCAGGGCGTCCATGGCCGGCCTTTCGGCGGCCGCGACGCCGGCCACCCTGAGGGCGTAGATGACGTTGTCCAGCGCCGAGCGGCGCAGCATGACCGGCCGCTGGAACACCATCGCCTGCCGGCCGTTCGAGCTCCAGGTGATCGTACCCGCGCTCGGCGGCAGCAGCCCGTGCATGAGCCGCATCAGCACGCTCTTCCCGGCGCCGTTGGCGCCGAGGATGATGGTGCTCGGGCCCGCCGCGAGCTCGAGCGAGAGCGGCTTGATCACATCGAGGAAGCTCACCGCTTCCAGCCTGAGCGGCAGGATCATCCGTAGCGCCGCTGCGCGGCTTCCTTGATGACCATCGCCGCGGCGTTGATGACCAGCACCATCGCGATCAGCACCACGCCCAGGCCGAGCGCGAGCGGCAGGTCGCCCTTCGAGGTCTCGAGCGCGATGGTCGTGGTCATGACGCGCGTCACGCCGTCGATGTTGCCGCCCACGATCATCACCGCGCCGACTTCGGCGCTCGCGCGGCCGAGGCCCGCGAGCACCGCGGTGAGCAGCGAGAAGCGGGTGTCCCAGACCAGCGTCAGCGCCGCGCTCATGCGGCTCGCGCCCAGCGAGCGCAGCTGCTCCTCGTACTCGCGCCAGGCGTCCTCGATCGCCTGGCGCGTCAGTGCCGCGATGATCGGGGTGATCAGCACGGTCTGCGCCACCACCATCGCCGCGGGCGTGAAGAGCAGCCCCAGCTCCCCCAGCGGCCCGGCGCGCGAAAGCAGCAGGTACACCACCAGCCCCACGACCACCGGCGGCAGGCCCATGAGCGCGTTGAGCAGGACGATCAGCGCATGGCGGCCCGGGAAGCGACCGACCGCCACCGCGGCCCCGAGCGGCAGGCCGAGGGCGGTGGCGAGCACCACCGCGCTCAGGCTGACCTGCAGGCTGAGCGCGACGATCTCCCAAAGGCGCAGGTCGAGGAATATGTCTTTCATTGCATACGTTTCTTGTACAGAGGAATCTACCTCCGAAATGGCAGGAGGCTAAATAGGCTAGGATTTGCATACCATGTTCGAGATCGCCTTCGACCATGCCTGGCTGGCGGGCAAGGACTTCCCGCGCGAGCGCGGCCGCGCCCTGCTGCGCCTGCTGGAGGCGCTGTCGCGCACCGCCTCGCTGCGCGAGGCGGCGCAGGCGGCCGGCCTCTCCTACCGCAGCGCTTGGGGAGTGCTCGGCGAGGCGGCGCGGCTCTTCGGCGCGCCCCTGGTGGAGATGCAGCGCGGCCGCCCGGCGCGCCTGAGCGTCCTCGGGGTGAGGGTGCTGGCCGCCGACGAGCGGGTGCGCGCCGCCCTGGGAGGCGAGTTCGAGCGCCTACGCGCGGAGATCCCGCCGCTGCTCGCCGAAGCGCTGCCGGGTGCGCGCGCGCGACTTACGCTGCACGCGAGCCACGATCTTGCCCTCGAGACCCTCCGCGAGCTTTGCCGCAGCTCCCTCGAGCTCGAGATCGCCATCGGCGGCGCGGATGAGGCGCTCGCCGCCCTCGCCCGGGGCGAGTGCGACCTGGCGGGATTCCACGTCGCCGATGCGCTGCCGCGCGCGGCCGCGGCCGCGGCGGCGCTGGGCCGCTGGCTCGACCCGCGCAAGCACACGCTGATCCACTTCGTCACCCGCCAGCAGGGCCTCATCGCCCGCCCCGGCTCGCGCATCCGCGGCGTGCACGACCTGACGCGGCCCGGGGTGCGCTTCATCAACCGCCACATGGACGTCTCGGTGGCGCAGGCCGTCGCCGAGGGCCGTGCCGACGCCGGCTTCGGCCTGCGCGCCGAAGCGACGCGCTTCAAGCTCGCGTTCGTGCCGCTCGCGATGGAGCGCTATTTCTTCGCCTGCGCCAGGTCCGCCCTGCGCGGCGCGGCGCTCAAGGCGCTGCTCGACGCGCTGCGCAGCCCGCGTTTCGCCGCGGGCGTGAAGCGGCTCCCGGGCTACGATGCCACGCATAGTGCGGTCCTCGAGCCTCTGGACGCCGCCCTGACCTGGGTACAGAAGCCGCGCAAGTGAAATCGAAGCCGCGCCCTCTCCCCTACGCGCTCGCGGCGCTCGCGCTGCTGGCGCTGACGGCGCTTGCCTTCGCGGTGGGCCGCTATCCGGTTTCGCCCGGGGACGTGCTTGCCGCTTTGGCAGGCCAGGCTGCGGATCCGACCGTGAATACGGTCGTGCTGCAGGTGCGCGGGCCGCGCGTGCTCGCCGCGCTGCTGGTGGGCGCGGCGCTCGCGGCCGCCGGGACGGCGTACCAGGGCATGTTCCGCAACCCGCTCGTCTCGCCCGACATTCTGGGCGTGTCGACCGGAGCGGCGCTCGGGGCGGTGCTCGGCATTTTCTTTTCCCTGAATATTTTCTGGGTACAGACCTTTGCCTTCGCCGGCGGCCTCTTCGCGGTCGGGCTGGTCTACGGCGTGGGCTCGCGGCTGCGCGGCCATGACCCGCTGCTCGCGCTCGTGCTGACCGGCGTGGTCATCGGCACGCTGCTCGGCTCGGCCATCGCGCTGGTCAAGGTCCTGGCGGATCCCTACAACCAGCTGCCGGCGATCACGTTCTGGCTGCTCGGCAGCTTGGCGTCGATCTCGCCGAAGGATCTCGCCGTCGCCGCGCCGCTCGCGCTGCTCGGGCTGGCGCCGATGCTGCTGCTGCGCTGGCGCATGAACCTGCTCGCGCTGCCCGACGACGAGGCGCGCGCGCTCGGCGTCGACACGCGGCGCCTGCGCACGCTCGTGGTCGCCTGCGCGACGCTGATGACCGCCTCGGTCGTCGCCTTGAGCGGCATCATCGGCTGGGTCGGCCTGCTGATCCCGCACGCCGCGCGCCTGCTCGTCGGGCCGGACTTCGGCCGCCTGCTGCCGCTCGCCATGCTGATGGGCGCGGGCTTCATGCTGGCGGTGGACACGCTCTGCCGCACGCTCGCCACGATCGAGGTGCCCCCGGGCGTGCTCACCGCGCTGATCGGCACGCCGTTCTTCCTCTGGCTCTTCGCCCTCTCGCGGAGAGCCTGGTGATGCTCGAGGTCGGCGACCTCGCGTTCGGCTTTCCCGGCCGCACCATCGGGCGCGGCATCAGCTTCACGCTCGGCGCCGGCGAGGTGATGTGCGTGCTCGGGCCGAACGGCGGCGGCAAGACGACGCTGTTCCGCACGCTGCTCGGCCTTCTCGAGAAGCATTCAGGGTCCATCGCTTTCCAGGGCGCTGCGCTCGAAAGCCTCAGCAGGAGAGAGATCGCCCGCCGGGTGGGCTACGTACCGCAGGGTCACAGCGCGTACTTCGCCTTCACCGTGCGCGAGTTCGTGCTGATGGGCCGCACGGCACACCTCGGGGCGTTCGCCTCTCCTGCAGCCAATGACTTTCTCGTGGTGAGCCGGGTATTGGAGTCCCTCGGCATCGCCGCGCTGGCCGAGCGGCCGGTCACCGAGATCTCCGGCGGCGAGCGCCAGCTCGCGCTCGTGGCGCGCGCGCTCGCGCAGCAGCCGCGCCTGCTCGTGCTCGACGAGCCGACGGCCGGCCTCGACTTCGGCAACCAGGTCCGGGTTCTCGAGAGGATCAGCAATCTGAGCGAGAAAGGAATTTCCATCCTGTTCTCGAGCCACCACCCGGACCACGCCTTCATGTGCGCGGGGCGTGCGCTGCTCCTCGCCGAGGGCCGCGCGCTCGAGATCGGCCCCCCGCAGGAGGTCATCCGCGCCGATACCCTGCAGCGCCTCTACGGCGTGCCGGCGCAGGTGCTCGCGACCGAAGCCGGCGTGCACGCCTTCCTGCCTCGCTTGACAACGTAAATGCGCAAGGCGCAACCTACCCGCCTTCGGGGACCGCAGACTCCCCGCGCCTCGCGCAAAATTCGCGCCAAGACGCCCTCGCGTCCAAGCTCTGCGGCACACTCTTGAAAGGAGAGCGCCATGGACGCGAGCATCAGTGCAGCCGAGCTTCGAGAGTCGTTT
>Ga0247825_10000282_pt1 | contig 31468 bp, 31 predicted proteins | sample 13C_Vanillin_Day_FD_194413 | JGI IMG/M metagenome (GOLD analysis project Ga0247825, IMG submission 194413) | Soil microbial communities from agricultural site in Penn Yan, New York, United States - 13C_Vanillin_Day48 | ecosystem: Environmental > Terrestrial > Soil > Agricultural land | place... | reverse complement strand
AGGCGCAGCTCGCCCAGCGCGTCCAGCCGGGCGAGCTGCGCCTGCATCTCGCCAAGCTTGACTGCCATGGCGTTGAGGTTTTCCTGCACGAAAGCTCGGCCACGCTCGGCGTCCGCCTGGTTGGCTTGCAGGACGATCTGTTGAATCGCGGGGATGCGTAGCTCGGTGGCGTATCGCAGGCTTACCCAATAGAGGCCTGCCGTACCGACGAACACCAGCGTCAGCGCGAAGAACGCCGCACCTATCAGGTGGCGCAGCGTAAGCGTGACGGGCCTCGCCTTGGCCAGCCTGCCCGAGATCAGGATAATCTGCACAACCCTTCCCTCCGTTGCGAATCGCGTGCGCCTTCCTAAGCTCGACCGCATTCTCTCGGCCGACAGCCAGCTTCAACCCATGCTGGCCAAAGCACGCGACATACACGCGCTTGCAGGACTCGTGGACGGGTTCTTGTCCCCGGACCTCGCCCGCCAGGTCCGGGTGGCGAACTTCAGGGAAGGGGAACTCGTTCTTCTGACCGCGCATTCGGCGGCGGCCGCCAAGCTGCGTCTGTTGGCCCCATCCCTGCGCCGCTTTTTAGCCCACCAGCGAGTGCAGGTTAGTTCAGTTGTGGTGAGGGTGCAACCAACCGCGTCACACATTATTGCACCGCAAAAAACTGCCCAATTCTCCACACATACGTTGGATTTCTTGAAGGCGCTTCATGAAGAAATGAGCCCCTCGCCGGCGCGCCAGGCGCTCGCTCGACTGCTGCATCGGCAAGGCATCATAACTGCCGCCACAGAGCTTCGCCCGCGAACAGCACCAGCACGAAAGCCAGGCCGAAAACCGCGTACTTGAAGATTAGCCAGGCGAGCCGGAGCCAACGAGTTTCCCGAGTGAAGAGCCATGCCGCCACGGTGAACACCAGCGCGATCACGACCACCAGGCCGATGATCCGCAGCGCGGTCAGCACTTACGCGTACTGAGCTGCCAGACGTGCAACGCCTGCGGGGGTTTCCTCGGCGCGCTCGAAGATGACGGTTTCCAAGGTCGCGTCGGCAAGTGCCGCGCGCAGCAGACGGTTGTTCAGAGCATGCCCGGACTTGTGGGCAGTAAAGGCACCGAGCAGCGGTCTCCCTAGCAAGTAGAGATCGCCGATAGCATCGAGGAGCTTGTGGCGAATGAACTCATCGGCGAAGCGCAAGCCCTCGCTGTTGAGCACCCGGTACTCGTCCAGCACTACAGCGTTATCCAGCCCCCCGCCGAGGGCTAGGCCGCTGTCGCGCAGGTCCTCCACTTCGTGCATGAAGCCGAAGGTGCGGGCCCGCGCAATCTCCTTGAGGTACGAGGTTTCGGCGAAATCGACCGTAACGGCCTGTGTAGTGCGCTCGATCACCGGGTGGCGAAACTCTATGGAAAAAGACAAGCGAAAGCCCTCGTAGGGCTCCAGCCGCGCCCACTTGTCTCCATCCCTTACTTCGACGGGTCGCGTAACACGAAGAAATTTCTTGGGCGCGGCCTGCTCCTCGATTCCCGCTTGCTGGACCAGGAGTACGAACGGCGAAGCGCTTCCGTCCATTATGGGCAGCTCAGGCGCATCGAGATCCACATAGGCGTTGTCCACGCCCAACCCTCCGAGCGCCGACATCAAATGCTCGACCGTGTGAATTCTCACGTCGCCGTGTACCAGCGTGGAAGCGAGGCGCGCTTCACCGACCAGTTCCGCGCGCGCAGGAACGTCGACCGGCGACGCCAAATCGACGCGGCGGAACACCACCCCGGCATCTATAGGAGCGGGTCGCAAGGTGATCCTGACCTTTCGACCGGTATGGAGGCCGACGCCGGAGGCGCTGACCAGGGACTTGAGCGTACGTTGCCGTAGCATTGATAAGTGCTTGTCGGAGCGTGAATTCTATCCTAGCGCCGACGCTCTCCGGGTAGCTCCTGATACCGCTGTTTGGCATATCCCAGGACGCAGCAAAAGGCAGTGTTCATCATGCCGGCCAGGGCGGGGCGCTCCGGCAAGGATGCGCGCCCCGCCCTTGTCCTCAGTCGGCCTGCTTTCGCAGAAACGCTGGGATGTCGTACTTGTCGACACCGGACTGCTGCAGCGCTTCGACAGTCGAGGCGCGGTTCCGCCGGATAACCGCCGGTGCGTCAAGCTGGTGATAGTCCACTGGCCCGGGCAGGTTGTCGGTCCCGGTCTTCTGGGACACCACGAGTTGCGGCTTGGGCTGGCGCGCCGCCGTCGGCATGCCGAGCCCTGTCGCCACCACCGTAACGCGCAGGCTGTCGGCAAGGGTATCGTCATAGACGCCGCCGTAGATGATGGTCGCGTCTTCCGCAGCGAACGTGCGGACGATGTTCATCACCTCCTTGGTTTCCCGGAGCTTGAGGCTCGCCTTTGACGCAGTGATGTTCACCAGGACGCCGCGTGCGCCGGCGAGGTTCACCCCCTCGAGCAAGGGACAGGCGATCGCCTGCTCGGCAGCTATGCGCGCCCGGTCGATGCCGCTCGCGGCTGCGGATCCCATCATCGCCATGCCTTGCTCGGACATCACGGTGCGCACGTCCTGAAAGTCCACATTCACCAGGCCCGGATTGTTGATGATCTCGGCGATGCCGGCGACGGCATTGTTGAGCACGTCATCGGCCGCGCGGAAAGCGTCCTCCTGAGTCACGTCCTCGCCGAGCACCTCCTCGAGCTTGTCGTTGAGGATGACGATGAGCGAATCCACGTGAGGCCCGAGCTCCTCGAGCCCGGTCTCCGCGATCTTCATCCGCTTCGAGCCCTCGAAGGTGAACGGCTTGGTGACCACGGCCACCGTCAGAATGCCGAGCGAGCGCGATACCTCCGCGATTACCGGCGCGGCGCCGGTGCCCGTGCCGCCCCCCATGCCGGCCGTGATGAACACCATGTGAGCGCCGGCAATCGCCTCCTCGATGCGCTCGCGTTCCGCGAGCGCCACCGTCCGGGCCTCGTCGGGCTTGGCGCCCGCGCCGAGGCCGCTGGAGCCGAGCTGTATCTGGTTTCGCGCCTTGTTGCGCGACAGCACCTGCGCATCGGTATTGACCGCGATGAAGTCGACGCCTTGCACTCCCTGGTCGATCATGTGGTTGATGGCGTTGCCGCCGGCGCCGCCGACCCCGATCACCTTGATGATCGGACCCGACACCTGACTATCTACGATTTCGAACATGCTTTTTCTCCTTGCCGGTTAAAAATTGCGTTGAAACCACTCCCTCATGCGTGCGAGAACGGCCTTCACCGAGCCGCTCTGGCGCGAAAGCTGCCCATGCTTGACTTGTGAGGCCCCCTCCAGGAGAAGGCCGACCGACGTGGCATAGCGCGGATTGCGCACGACCTCGGCGAGGCCGCCCTGGTACTTGGGCAAGCCGAGCCGCACGGGCATGTGGAAGATCTCCTCGCCGAGCTCCACCATGCCTTCCATGGTGGAAGAGCCCCCCGTAAGTACGAGGCCGCTCGACAGCAGTTCCTCGAAGCCCGACTCGCGCAGGACCTGCTGCACGAGCGAGAACAGCTCCTCGGCGCGCGGCTCGATGACCTCGGCCAGAGTTTGGCGCGACATCGACCGCGGGGCACGCTCACCGATGCCGGGGACCTCGATCATCTCCCCAGGGTCGGCCAGCTGGCGCAGCGCCACGCCGTGTCGTGTCTTTATCGTTTCGGCATCCGCGGTAGGCGTACGCAGCGCCATGGCGATGTCGTTGGTGATCTGGTCGCCCGCGATCGGGATGACCGCGGTGTGCCGGATGGCACCGTGGGTGAAAATCGCGATGTCCGTGGTTCCGCCGCCGATGTCGAGCAGGCAAACGCCGAGGTCCTTTTCGTCCTCGGACAACACGGCGCGCGAGGACGCGAGCGGCTGCAGGATGAGGTCGTTCACCTCGAGCCCGCAGCGGCGCACGCACTTGATGATGTTCTGCGCGGCCGACACGGCGCCGGTCACGATATGCACCTTCACTTCAAGGCGCACGCCCGACATGCCGATCGGCTCGCGTACATCCTCCTGACCATCGATGATGAACTCCTGCCGCAAGACGTGCAGGATCTGCTGGTCCGTGGGGATGTTTACGGCGCGCGCAGTATCGATCGCCCGATCGACGTCGAGTGGGCTCACCTCCCGGTCCTTGATCGCCACCATGCCGGTCGAGTTGAAGCTTCGGATATGGCTGCCGGCGATGCCGACGAAGGCCGCGCCGATCTTGCAGTCCGCCATGAGCTCGGCCTCCTCCAGGGCGCGCTGTATCGCGGCGACCGTCGCCTCGATGTTCACCACTACGCCTTTCTTCAACCCCTTCGATTCATGGCCCCCCATACCGAGGATCTCGAGCGAGGCGTCGGGACGCAGCTCGGCCACCAGGCAAGCTACCTTGGAAGTCCCTATGTCCAGCGCCACGATGAGATCCTTGTTGTCCCGGGCCATGCGTTCAGCCCTTGAGCTCGGGCAGACGCAAAGCGAAGCCGTTCGGGTAGCGCAGGTCCACGTAATCGTGCTGCCTCGCGATCTTCCCTAGGGTGTCGGCATAGATTTCCACGAACTTGCGCAGCCGCACCTCCGCCGCCTCCGCATCCCGGCCCAGCATGATGTGCAACCCGCTAGCGAGCCGCAGCTGCCAGGCATAGCGCGGCGTGAGCACTACCCGCTCGAGGCCCGTCCCCAGCGGCGCGATCGCGTCCGCGAAGCGCGCATAGCGCTGCGCAACTTCGCGTTCCGCGCCGGCCGGGCCGAAGAAGCGCGGTAGCTGCGCATCCGTGACGCCGAAAAACCGCTCGCCGTAGGTGTTTATCAAGGCGTCGTCGCCCCATCGCGCAAGCGGCACGTGCTCCTCGAGGGAAACCTCGAGCACGTCGGGCCACACCCGTCGCACGGCGGCCCGGCGCACCCACGGCAGACGCTCCAGCGCAGCGCGCAGCTCGGCGGGCGACACGGCGAAGAAGTTGCCGCCGACGTGGCCTTCGGCCGCCGACTCGATCTCGGCCTTGGCCGTCTTCTGTAGCGGGTGCGTGAGATCGATGTGCCTTACGGGGAACCACGGCGACCTGACGAGCAGCACCACGGCGGCGACCGAGAAGGCGAGCGCGGCCATGCCCACAAGGACTCCGGCCGCCAGATTGAGGAGGCGCGGGTTATCCCACATGCGCGCTTTCCAGGATCTTGAGGCAAAGGTCCTCGTAGGACATGCCGACTGCGCGCGCTGCCATCGGCACGAGCGAATGGTCGGTCATTCCTGGCGACGTATTTACCTCGAGCAGATACGGACGGCCGCGCTTGCCTACCATGAGGTCCACGCGACCCCAGCCGCGGCAGCCGAGCGCACGGAACGCCGCCAGACAGAGCTCCTGCAGCTCCTGCTCCTTCCGCGCGGACAGGCCGCAGGGGACGATGTAGCGCGTGTCGTCGGCCAGGTACTTCGCTTCGTAGTCGTAAAAATCTCGCGGCGTTTCGAGCTTGATGAGGGGCAGCGCCCGCTTCCCGAGGATTGCGCCCGTCAGCTCGATGCCGTCGATGAACTGCTCGGCGATCACCACCGGGTCGTACTTCGCGGCGTTGCGGTAAGCCTCCTCGAGCTTGCCGGCGGCGCGGACCTTCGACATGCCGATAGACGAGCCTTCGCTAGCCGGCTTGACCATCAGCGGCAGCCCGAGCTTGCGCGCCACGATGCGAAAGTTGGTGTGCTCGCCGAGCAGCTCATAAGCGGGAGTCGGCAGTTTTTCGGCCGCCCAGAGCCGCTTGGTGCGCAGCTTGTCCATGGCGAGCGCCGAAGCGAGCACGCCGCTGCCGGTATAGGGAATGCCCAGCCACTCGAGAATACCCTGCACTGTGCCGTCCTCGCCGAAGCGCCCGTGAAGCGCGATGAAGGCCCGCGCGTACTTCTCGCCGATAAGGTCCTCGAGGCTGCGCTCGGCGGGATCGAACGGATGCGCGTCGACGCCGCGGCTGCGCAGCGCGCTCAGCACCATGCCGCCGCTCCTCAGCGAGACCTCGCGCTCGGCCGATCGGCCTCCCAGCAGCACGGCGACCCTGCCGAAGCTCATGCCGGATCTCCCACGATGCGCACCTCGGGAACGAGCAGCACGCCCGTCTTTTCCCGCACGATCTTCTGCACCTCGAGGATCAGTCCTTCGATATCGGCAGCCGAGGCAGCACCTTCGGGATTGACGATGAAGTTGGCGTGCTTCTCCGACACGCGCGCACCGCCCCGCTGCAGTCCCTTGATGCCGCAGGACTCGATCAGCCTCGCCGCGTGGTCTCCCGGCGGATTACGGAATACGCTGCCGGCGTTGGGAAGCTGCAACGGCTGCGTGGCGATGCGCCGGGCAAGGAACTCCTTGATGCGCGCGCGCGACGCGTCACCGTCGCCTGGGCCCAGGCTGAAATACGCGCCGACGAACCACTCCTCCTTCGGAAATCGACAGTGACGATAGGAGATTTCGTACTCACTCCGTTCGCGCTCGTGAACCAAGCCAGCGCGGTCGATCGTCACGGCGCGCGCCACGATGTCCCAGGTTTCTCCGCCATAGCAGCCGGCGTTCATGGCGAGGGCTCCGCCCACCGTGCCCGGGATTCCTGCCATGAACTCCGCGCCCGACAGGTGATTGAGAGCGGCAAATCGCGCTACCTTCGGGCTTGCCACGCCGGCCTGCGCATACACCATCCCATGGCGCAATTCGGGAGCGAGCCTTGCCTGGTGCATCAGGATCGCCGTGCCACGGAAGCCTCCGTCGCGCACCAACAGGTTGGACCCGAGGCCCACGAAGAGCACCGCCTCGTGAGGCGGCCGCGTCTTCAGGAAGCTCGACAAGTGCTCCGTGTCCCTCGGTATGAAAAGGCGATCCACAGGCCCGCCGGCACGCCAGCTGACATGTCGCGCCATGGGTTCCCGCCGATAAAGGGCCTCAGCCATGTTCATAGGAGTTGCGCAGGCACGTTGCCGATGGAGCCGGCACCCATGGTGAGGACCACGTCGCCGTCCTGCGTCACGCGGCGGATGGCGTCCGGCATCTGCGCGATGTCCTCCACGAACACCGGCTCCACCGCTCCGGCAACCCGCAGCGCGCGAGCAAGCGAGCGTCCGTCGGCGGCCACGATGGGGGCTTCCCCGGCGGCATACACCTCGGCCAGCAACAGCGCGTCCGGCGTCGAAAGGACCTTTACGAAATCCTCGAACAGGTCGCGTGTTCGCGAATAGCGATGAGGCTGGAACGCCAGCACGAGGCGCCGCCCGGCGAAGGCGCCGCGGGCGGCTTCCAGCGTAGCGGCCATTTCTGCCGGATGGTGCCCATAGTCGTCGATGAGCGTGAAGCGTCCGCCTCCGGCGAGCGGGATCTCGCCGTAGCGTTGGAAGCGGCGGCCCACGCCGTGGAATTCTGCGAGCGCCTTGAGGATCGCCTCGTCTTTCACGCCCAACTCCGTGGCGACGGCGATGGCGGCGAGGGCGTTGAGCACGTTGTGCCGCCCCGGGAGGTTGAGCACGACATCGAGCGATGCGCCGTTTTCCCGGCGCACGCGGAAGCGCATGCGCCCCGCGTCGTGGCGCATGCTCTCTGCGCGCACGCTTGCATCCCGCCCGGTGCCATAGGTCGTGACCGGCTTCGCCACCGCCGCCACGATGGCCCGCACGTTCGGGTCATCCGCGCACAGGATGGCGCTGCCATAAAAGGGAAGGTTCTGCAGGAATTGCACGAAAGCCTGCTTCAGGCGCTCGAAGTCGTGGCCGTAGGTGCCCATGTGATCGGCGTCGATGTTGGTGACGACCGCCATCACGGGCTGCAGATGCAGGAAGGACGCGTCGGATTCGTCCGCCTCGACCACGATGAAATCACCCGCACCCAGCCGCGCGTTGGAGCCCGCGGCAATGAGGCGGCCGCCGATCACGAAAGTGGGGTCCAGGCCGCCTTCGGCGAGCACGCTCGCCACGAGGCTCGTCGTGGTGGTTTTGCCATGCGTTCCCGCAATGGCGATGCCCTGCTTGAGGCGCATCAGCTCGGCCAGCATCAGGGCGCGCGGCACCACCGGGATGCGCTGCTCGCGCGCCGCGACCACCTCGGCGTTGTCGCTTGGCACGGCGCTGGAGACGACGACCGCATCCGCTCCGTTTACGTGCTGCGCCCTGTGGCTCAGCGAGATCCTCGCCCCGAGGGCGGCAAGCCGGCGCGTGGCCCCGTTCTCGGCGAGGTCCGAGCCGCTCACCTGGTAGCCCTGGTTCAGCAGTACTTCGGCGATGCCGCTCATGCCCGAGCCGCCGATGCCCACGAAGTGAATCTGCCGGACCTTGTGCTTCACCGGGCTATCTCCATGCAGCGCTGTGCCACGATGCGCGCGGCGTCCGGCTTGCCGAGGGCGCGCGCTTTTTTCGCCATGTCCAGGAGCCGCGTCCGGTCCAGCGAGGCGATCAGCGCCGCGAGCCTCTCCGCGGTCATGTCGCGCTGCTGCACGAGCAGCGCCGCCCCCGCATCGGCAAGGAAGCGCGCGTTGGCGGTCTGGTGATCATCGACTGCATGCGGGAACGGCACCAGGATGCTTGCCATGCCGCCGGCAGAGAGCTCTGCTACGGTTACCGCGCCGGCGCGGCAGATGACGAGATCGGCTTCAGCGTAGCGCCTCGCCATGTCGTCGATGAAGGCCAGCAGTTCTCCCTGGACACCCGCCTGCGCGTAGTGCTGCCTCAATTTGTCGAGGTGCTTCTCGCCCGACTGGTGCACCACGTGCGGCTTATCCGCGAGCAGCGCAACCGCCCGGGGCATGGTCTCGTTGAGCGCCTGCGCGCCAAGGCTTCCACCGACCACGAGAATACGCAGCGGCCCCGTCCTTCCGGCGAAGCGCGCTTGCGGCGCCGCCATCGCGGCGATGTCCGTACGCACTGGGTTGCCCGTCCATTCGGCCTTCCTTAACGCCCCCGGAAAGGCAACCATCACCTTGTCGCTCACCGTCGACAGCACCCGGTTCGCGAGCCCTGCGACGGCGTTCTGCTCATGCAGCGCAAGCGGCCGGTTCAGCAGCGAGGCCATCATGCCGCCGGGAAAGGCGACGTAGCCCCCGAGGCCCAGCACGACATCGGGGCGAATGCGGCGCAGGTGCCGTGCGCTTTCCCAGAACGACAGCAGCAGGTTTGCCGGCAGCAGCGCCTTCTGCAGCAGGCCCTTGCCGCGCGCCGCCCGCGCGCGAATCCATGCAGCCTTGTAGCCCCGCGGAGGCACGAGGCGCTCTTCCATGCCACCCCGCGCTCCCATCCAAACCACTTCCCAGCCCGCCAGCCGCATTTCCTGGGCGACCGCCAGCCCCGGAAAGATATGGCCGCCCGTGCCTCCCGCCATGATGACGATGGTCTTCACGCGTGAAGCCCGCGCGTAAGCTGACGATTCTCCCAGTCGATGCGCAGGAGAATGGCGAGGGCTACGAAGTTCACCACCAGCCCGGTGCCGCCGTAGCTCATGAGCGGCAGGGTGAGGCCCTTGGTGGGCAGCAGACCCATGTTGACGCCCATGTTGACCAGCGCCTGCAGGCCGATCCATATGCCGATGCCTTGCGCCGCCAGCGCGGCGAAGTGGCGTTCGTGCTGCGTTGCCTGGCGGCCGATCGCGAAGGCGCGCGCCACAATCCACACGAAGCAGCCGATCACCAGCGCGACGCCGGCAAAGCCCAGTTCCTCGGCGATCACTGCCAGCAGGAAATCGGTATGCGCCTCGGGCAGATAGAACAGCTTCTCGACACTGGCGCCAAGGCCTACGCCGAGCCATTCACCCCGGCCAAAAGCGATTAACGAGTGCGACAGCTGGTAGCCGCGCCCGAAAGCGTCAGCCCAGGGATCCATGAATCCGAAGATGCGCTGCATCCGGTACGGCGACGAAAGCACAAGCAGCGCGAAGCCGAGCGCCAGCATCCCGACAAGCGCCGTGAAGTGTCGTCCGTTCATGCCGCCCAGGAACAGCACGCCGATGGCGGTCACCGCGATGACGACAAAGGCGCCGAAGTCCGGCTCGCGCAGCAGCAGCCACGAAACCAGGAGCATGACGGCGAGCATGGGAAGCAGGCCCTTCTTGAAGCTCTTCATCACGGCATGCTTGCGCACCGTGTAGTCAGCGGCGTAGAGCACTGCGGCGAGCTTCATGGCCTCCGACGGCTGCACGCTCGCCATGGGAATATCGAGCCAGCGGCGCGCGCCGTTCACCTCCCGGCCTATGCCGGGCACAAGGACCAGGACGAGCAAGACCACGCACCCGGCGAAGAGCCACGGGGCGGCCAGCTGCCACAAGCGCACCGGCGCCAGGAATACGGCAATCGCCGCGATGACGCCGGCGCCAAAGTAGACGCCATGTCTGGCGAGGTACCAGCCGGCGTTGTTGCCGGTAAAGCGACTCGCCTCGGCGGTCGCGATGGAAGCCGAATACACCATCACGAGGCCGGTGGCTGCCAGCAGCAGCGCAGCCCAGGCGAGCGAGCGGTCGTACTCGGCGGTGGGCGCATTGCGGGCAAAGACGTACGTCTGGCTCACGCAGGCAGCGCCTTCACTGCCGCGGCGAAGACCTCGCCGCGATGCTTGTAATCGCGGAACATGTCGAAGCTCGCGCAAGCCGGCGACAGGAGGACAGCGTCGCCCGACGCCGCTTGGCGCGCCGCCTCTTGCACCGCTTCCTCGAGTGTCGCGCAGCGCCCGGTCGGCAGGCCGTCGAGAGCTCTTTCGATGAGCCCCGCATCCCGGCCGATGAGCAAGACCCTCTTCGAGAAGCGCTCCACCACGGTTCTAAGCGGCCGGAAATCCTGTTCCTTGCCCTCGCCACCCAGGATGAGGATGGCCGGCTTGGCGAGGCCCTTCAAGGCGGCAATGGTGGCACCGACATTGGTGCCCTTGGAGTCGTCGTACCACTCCACGCCGCGTCGTGTCGCAATGAGCTGCACGCGGTGCGGCAGGCCGTCGAAAGTCCTAAGGCCGGCGCGAAGCGCTTCCGGCGAAACCATGTCGCCTGCCAGCGCACAAGCCGCGAGCGCGTTTGACAGGTTATGGCCGCCGCGAATCCGAAGCTCGGACGCGGGGAGGATGGACGTCGCCCCGCGATGCAGCATTCCGCCCACTACGCCGTAGTCATGCTGCGAGGGTGGGGCATCAAGGCCGAACGTGCGGATCGGCACATCGCGCAGTGCCATCGCAAGGGAAAGCGGGTCGTCGCGGTTGAGGACCTGGACGCGCGCGCCGAGCAGCACTCGGGCTTTCGCCGCCGCGTAGTGCGCGAGGCTTGCATAGCGGTCCAGGTGGTCCTCAGTGACATTGAGCACCGCCGCAGCCTCAGGCGACAGCGACCACGTGGTTTCCAACTGGTAGCTGGACAGCTCCAGTACCCAGGCGGCGGGCGGTGCACTGCGCTTCATCGCCGCAGCGAGCGCCGCGGGCCCTATGTTGCCCGCCACCTCGCGGTCGACTCCGGCGCTGCGCAGCAGGTGCCCAACGAGCGAGGTCACCGTAGTCTTGCCGTTGGTGCCGGTGATTGCGAGAACCTTGCTCCGGTTCTGCCACGCGAAAAGCTCCATGTCTCCAAGGATGGGGATGCTGCGCTGCAGGGCATGCCGGATAACCGGCTCCTCTAGCGACAAGCCGGGACTCAAGCAAAGAAGGTCCACTTCTTCCAGCAACCGCAGGTCGAAAGGGCCGGTGTGCAACTCGCCTGCGAAGTCCTTTGCGCGGGGAGGCCGCGGCCGCGTGTCCGCAACGCGCGGCGTGCCACCCTGGCGCTCGATCCAGCGCGCCGCGGAAAGCCCGGTGTCCCCCAGGCCGAGCACCAGCACGCGAAGCCCGCGCAGATCGCGCGGCTGCGGCCTGGCCAGTTGCGAAAAGGCCGGCTCGCGCATCATCGCAGCTTGAGCGTCGAAAGGCCGAACAGCACGAGCATCATCGTGATGATCCAGAAACGCACCACCACCTGGCTTTCCTTCCAGCCCTCGAGCTCGTAGTGGTGGTGCAGCGGCGCCATGCGGAAGATGCGCTTGCCGCCGGAATAGCGGAAGTACAGCACCTGGATCATCACCGAGAGCGTTTCGGCCACGAACACGCCGCCCATGATGAAGAGCACGATCTCCTGACGCACGACGACCGCGATCGTGCCGAGCGCGGCCCCGAGGGCGAGCGCACCGACATCGCCCATGAACACTTCGGCGGGGTAGGCGTTGAACCACAGAAACCCGAGCCCGGCCCCGGCGAGCGCTCCGCAAAACACGGCGAGCTCGCCCGCGCCCGCGATGTAGGGCAGGCCGAGGTACTTCGAGAACACGGCATGGCCGGCAACGTAGGCAAAGATGCCGAGCGCGCTGCCGACCATGACCGTCGGCATGATCGCGAGGCCGTCGAGCCCGTCGGTAAGGTTGACCGCGTTGGACGTGCCTACGATCACGAAGAAGGTAAGCGCGATGAAGCCGAAGATGCCAAGCGGGTAGGCGATGTGCTTGAAAAACGGCACTATGAACTCGTTGAGCGCAGGCATGCTTTGCGAAAGAAAGCCGAGGTAGACGGCCGCCGACAGGCCGATCACCGACTGCCAGAAGAACTTGGTTTTGGCCGACAGGCCCTTCGGATTGCGGTGCACGACCTTGCGGTAGTCGTCCACCCAGCCGACCGTGCCGAATGCGAGCGTGACAAGCAGGACGACCCACAACAGCCGGTTCGACAGATCCCCCCACAGAAGCACGGTGACGCAGATCGAAACGAGGATCAGCGCGCCGCCCATGGTCGGCGTGCCGGCCTTCGTGAGATGCGAGCGCGGCCCGTCGTCCCGCACCGCCTGTCCGATCTTGTACGCGGTGAGCTTGCGTATGAAGTACGGTCCAAGCACGAGGGAAACCGCGAGCGCCGTGAGGCAGGCGAGCACGGCTCGCAACGTGATGTAGTTGAAGACATTGAACAGCCGCACATCCCTTGCGAGCCATTGGGCAAGCTCGAGCAGCATCAGTGCCCTCCCGTCAGTGCCGCCACGACGCGTTCCATCCTCATGAACCGGGAACCTTTCACCAGGATGCTGCTTCCCGCCACTCCCGGCAGGAGGTCCTCGACCCGGTCGAAGTGGCGAGCGCCGGGTCCGAAAGCCTCGACGGCGTGCCGCGTCGCTTCTCCTAGCGCGAGCAGGCTCGAGATGCCTTTGTTCCTGGCGTACGCGCCCACCTCGCGATGGAATTCCGCGCCGTGCTCGCCCACTTCGCCCATGTCGCCGAGCACCAGCACCGTAGGCCCCGGGCACGAAGCGAGAACATCGATGGCTGCGCGCACCGAGTCGGGATTGGCGTTGTACGTATCGTCGATCAGCGTGGCGCCCCCGCGGGCCTGCTTTACCTGCAGCCGCCCGGTGTAGGGACGGAAGCCACTCAGCCCCTTGCCGATCGCTTGGGGGTCGATGCCCGCGGCGAAGGCGCAGGCGGCTGCGGCAAGCGCATTGCGCACGTTGTGCAATCCGGGGATGGCGAGCGTTGCCTGCGCCTGGCCGGCGGGAGTTTCGATTTCAAGCTCGCTCGACAACGGCTTCGTTTGGTACCTCGCCGTGACGACAGCGTTGCCTGCGATGCTGAAGTCCACCAGGCGCCGGCTGCCGGCTCGTGCTCGAAAGAAGGCGGCGTGTGGATCGTCGGCGTTCACCACCGCCACGCCGTCCGCCGGCAGGGCCTCGTAGAGCGAAGCGTTCTCCGCTGCGACTTCCGCGACGGATCCCATGAACTCGAGGTGCTCGCGCTGCGCGTTGTTCACCAGCGCCACGGTGGGCCGGACCATCGCGGCCAGGTAAGCGATCTCCCCCTTGTGGTTCATGCCGAGCTCGACCGCGCACCAGCGGTGCGACGCGCGCATGCGCAGCAGCGTAAGCGGCACGCCGATGTCATTGTTGAGGTTGCCCGCCGTCGCCAGCATGCCGTCCTCACCCGCCTGGGTGCGGAGGATGGAAGCGAGCATTTCCTTGACCGTGGTCTTGCCGTTGGACCCGGCGACGGCAATCAGCACCGGGGTCAAGCGCGAGCGCCAGTGGCGCGCGAGCTCGCCCAGCGCCCGCCGCGTATCCTCGACGATGGCGACGGGGAGCGGAAACTCGCCTGCGTAGTTGCGGTCGACCATGGCTGCGGCAGCCTTCGCCGCGGCTGCCGTGTTCAGGAAGCCGTGGCCGTCGAAGCGCTCGCCGCGCAGAGCGACGAAAAGGTCGCCGGCGTGAAGCGTGCGCGTATCGGTCGACACGCCGCTGAAGCGCAGGTCGCGTCCGCTGGTGCGCCCGCCCAGCACGCGCGCCGCTTCGGCGAGCGTCATCATGCTGCGCCCCGCCTGGCCAGCGCTGCGCGCACCGCTTCCGCATCCGAGAACGGCAGGCGCCTGCCACCGATCTCCTGGTAGGTCTCGTGTCCCTTGCCGGCGACCAGGATCACGTCGGCCGCGCCTGCAAGAGATATGGCGAGCTCTATGGCGCGTGCACGATCAGGCTCGGACAGATGCGGCTCGCCCATGCCGGCCTCTATCTGTTGAATGATCGACAGCGGATCTTCGTTGCGCGGGTTGTCCGAGGTCACGATAGCCCGGTCGGCGAGGCGCCCGACCACCGCGCCCATCAGCGGCCGCTTGCCCGGGTCGCGTTCGCCGCCGGCGCCGAACACCGCGACCAGCTTTCCGCCGCGCTGTGCCGCGATCGGGCGCAGGGCCTGTAGCACCTTCTCCAGGGCGTCCGGCGTGTGCGCGTAGTCGATCACGGCGAGGGGCGCATCGCCAACCTGCTCCATCCGGCCGGGCACCGCAGGCAAGCTCTCGAGCAGCTGTATGCCCCGGTCGAAAGGCAATCCGTGCGCGAGCAGGCAGCCCAGCACGCCGAGGGCGTTGGCCATGTTGAACCGCCCCAGCTGCCTGATGCGAGCCGTCGCCCGCCCCCAGGTCGATTCGATGTCCATCTCGCCGCTCGAGGTTCGCACGGCCGAGATGAAATCGCCCGCGTTGCGGGCGCCGGAAAGGGAGTAGCCGATGATGCGTACGTCGCGGCCTTCGAGTCGGCGTGCGAGCTGCACGCCGACCACATCATCCAGGTTGATTACGGCTGCCGAAAGGCCCGGGCCGTCGAACAGGCGGGCTTTCGCGTCGGCATATGCTTCCATGCTGCCGTGATAGTCGAGGTGGTCGTGGGAAAGATTGGTGAACAGCGCGCAATCGAAAGCCACGCCGTTGACCCGGCCCTGCACCAGTCCGTGAGACGACACCTCCATTGCCACCGCCTGGGCGCCTTCCAACAGGAGCTTCTTCAGCAGGGCATGGATCTCGAGCGCCCCAGGCGTGGTGTTCACCACTTCGGCAAGCGCACCCGGAAAGCCCGCACCCAAAGTGCCGATGACTCCCGCTTTCCTGCCTGCGGCTGACAGCGCGGCCGCCACCCACTGGCTGCAGGAAGTCTTGCCGTTGGTCCCCGTCACGCCGCACACCCACAGGGACTCGGATGGGCGGCCGTAGAAGTCGTGGGCGAGCATCCCGGCGTAGTGCTGCAAGCCCCTCACCGCGACATTGGGAACGCGCCATTCCGTGCGCCATTCGAATTCCGCGTCGTCCCACACCACGGCAGAGGCACCGCGCCGGATGGCATCGCCGATGTGCGCGCGGCCGTCCGCGGCAGCGCCCGGATAGGCTAGGAACGCCACCCCCGGGGCGCAGCGGCGGCTATCCGAAGAAAGCCGCTCGATCATCGCGCCCTGGGAAGCAAGCCGGGCGAAAAGCTGCGTCGTCTCCACGTGCAGTCGTGCCTTCTCCACCCAGGATCCCGGGCGCTCAAGTGCTCTCCTTCAATTCCTCGCCTTCGCCGGGAAACTCCACCGGCTCGAGCGGCGCATCATGCGGTGCGTTCAGCATGCGCAGCGCTCCCTGCATCACCTGCGCGAAAACCGGCGCCGCGACCGCGCCGCCGTAGTGCTGTCCCGCAGCCGGCTCGTCGATCATCACCGCGATGACCAGGCGGGGCTCCGACACCGGCGCGAATCCCACGAACGACGCAAGGTACTTGTCGGCCGCGTAGCTGCCGTTCTCCGGCTTGTGCGCCGTACCGGTTTTCCCGGCGACGCGCCAGCCCATAATGCGCGCACGCGGCCCGGTGCCACCGGGCTGGACGGCGAGCTCCAGCATGGAGCGCACCGCGCGCGCGGTCTGCGCGGAAAGGACCTTGTCGCCGCTCGCGCCAATGCTGGTTTTGACTAGCGTGAGCGGCACCAATTCCCCATCGCGGGCGAACACGGTGTACGCGCGGGCAAGCTGCACGAGGCTGAGCGAAATGCCATGGCCATAGGCCATGGTGGCCTGCTCTATCGGCCGCCAGTCGCGATAATGGCGAACCCGTCCCGCCGCCGCGCCCGGGAAACCGAGCTGCGGTGCCTCGCCGAAGCCTATGCGCCGATAGAGGCTCCACATCGCTTCCCGCGGCAGCGCAAGGGCCAGCTTCGCGGCGCCGACGTTCGACGACTTCTGGATCACCTGCGCAACCGTGACCGACGGAGCGGGATGGACGTCGCGGATCGTGAAACGGGCGAGGTTCAGCCGGCCTGCCTCCGTGGCGACTACTGTCCCGGGTGTGACTTTCCCGCTCTCGAGAGCAAGGGCTACGGTAAACGGCTTCAGGGTGGAGCCCGGCTCGAAGAGGTCGGTGACCGCGCGGTTGCGCAGTTGCGCGCCGTTAAGGCGCGCGCGGTTGTTCGGGTTGAACGACGGCACGTTCGCCAGTGCCAGGATCTCACCGGTGCGCACGTCCACCGCGACCAGCGCACCAGCCTTCGCACGATGCTCCTGCACCGCCGACTTCAGCGCGCCGTAGGCCAGGCTTTGCAGCTTGCCGTCGATCGACAGTGCGAGGTCGCGGCCGTCCTGCGCCGAACGGATCGACTCCACATCCTCTACAACCTGCCCCAGGCGATCCTTGATCACGCGGCGGCTGCCCGGCTTGCCTCCGAGGTGGTGCTGGAAGGCCAGCTCGACCCCTTCCTGTCCCAGGTCGTCCACTCCGGTGAACCCCACTACGTGAGCCGTCACTTCGCCGCCAGGGTAGTACCGGCGGAATTCACGTTGCTGGTGGATTCCCGGCAAGCCAAGCGCGACGACCGCGTCCGCGGTCTGCGGCGCCACCTGGCGCTTCAGGTAGACGAAGTCACGCGTGGGATCGGCAAGCTTCTTTTCCAGCTCCACGCGCTCCAGACCCAGCACCTTGGCGAGGCGGGCCTTGTCCGCCCTCGACAGCTGCGCATCGGCGGGGATCGCCCAGATCGACTTGACCGGCGTGGATACCGCCAGCGCGTCGCCGTGGCGGTCGACGATGCGGCCACGCGTGGCCGGAATATCGATCACGCGGGAGTAGCGCGCGTCGCCCTTCTCCTGGAGGAAATCGGTGTTCAGCGCCTGGAGGTAGATCGAGCGCGCGATCAGCACGCCGAACGCGAGCAGCAGCACGGCGAGCACGAAGCGAGCGCGCCACACCGGCAACCGCACCAGGCCTTGCGTCGCCGCGCTCACTGCCGAGGAATCACCATCCGTACGCGCCGCGGATCCGCTGCGCGCATGCCCAGGGCCGATACTGCGATCTTCTCGACGCGGCGGTGCAGGCCCCAGGTGCTCGCCTCGAGCTGAAGCTGGCCGTGCTCGACGTCGAGCTCGCGGGCGCGCGCCTGCTCGCGCTCCAGATCGGAAAACAGCTTTCTTGCGCGGTGCTGAGAAGTGACGAGCCCGAGCGCGCAGGCGACGAGAACCGCGAGGAGGAGGAGGTTCAGTTTCGCCACCGCGCGCCGGGCTCGATTCGGTTGTCCGGGTTGTAGGGAGCCGCGGTGCGCTCTGCCACCCGCAGAAGGGCGCTGCGCGCGCGCGGATTGGAACGGGTTTCATGCTCGGAGGGCCGGATGGGGCGACCGATCAGCTTGAGCGCCGGTTGTGGCATTTCGCTGGCACGCAGGGGCAGGCCGCGTGGCAGCTGCGGGCGCGCGAGCGCCTGCATGAAGCGCTTCACGATCCGGTCTTCGAGCGAATGAAAGCTGATCAGCGCGAGCCGGCCACCCGCGACGAGATGGGAAGCCGCCTGCGGCAGCATCAGCGACACTTCCTCAAGTTCCCGATTGACGTGAATCCGTACAGCCTGAAAGGTGCGCGTCGCGGGGTCCTGGCCCGGCTCGCGTGTGCGGACCGCCTTTGCCACGAGATCGGCCAGCTGGCGAGCCCGAGTGATCGGCTCGCTGCCGCGCGCAGCAACAATCGCCGCTGCAATCTGTTTAGCAAACCGTTCTTCGCCATAGGTCCGGATGACCTCCCTGATTTCTTGTTCTTGTGCCTCGGCCAGCCATTGCGCCGCCGTGGCGCCTTGCGTCGGATCCATGCGCATGTCGAGCGGCGCGTCGCTGCGAAAGGAAAAGCCGCGCGCGGGGTCGTCCAGCTGCGGCGAGGACACCCCGAGGTCGAACAGCATGCCGTTGACTCTTATGTCGCCTAGTACCTGCGAAAGCCCCGAGAAACTGGAATGGAAGAAAGTGAAGCGCGCATCGGCGAGGGCGCGCGCCGCCTCGGCCGCCTCCGGATCCCGATCCAAGGCAATCAGCCGCCCGGCTGGCCCGAGCTGCGCAAGGATCGCCCGGCTGTGCCCGCCGCGGCCGAACGTCCCATCCACATAGATGCCGTCGGCGCGGATGGCGAGAGCCGCCATCGCCTCGGAGGTGAGCACCGGGGTATGCACCGTCCTCCCTCATAGCGAAAAGTCCTCCATGCCGGGCGGCGGCGCGGCCGCACCCGCGAGCGCCTGGCTGAGCTTGGTCGACCAGACCGCCGAATCCCACATCTCGAAGTACCGCCCCTGCCCGACCATCATTGCCTCGCGCTCGAGCTTTGCATGCTGGCGTAGCGCAGGAGGAAGCAGCACGCGCCCCGAGGCGTCCGGGCTCACGTGCTCCTCCATGCCGAGGAGCAGGCGCTTCCACCAGCTCGCCTGTGCGTTGAAGCTCGGGAAAGATTCGACTCGCGCGCGGACCGGCTCCCACGCCGATTCCGGATAGATCAGGACGCAACCCTCGGGGTGGGCGCTGAGCACCAGGGTCTCGGCGCCGTCCAGCAGCGCGGCGCGGTGCCGAGTGGGAATAGCGACGCGTCCCTTGGCGTCGAGCGTAATGACCGCCGCTCCGTGAAATCCTCCGCCCATTCGGCTCTTATTCCCACTTTTTGCTACCTTTTGCCACTCTACGGACAAAAAGCAGGGCGGTCAAGGCCATTTCTTTAAAAACAACAAGTACTTAGCGGAATTTTTGCACGCGCAGTCTGCACCACGTATTGCGCTTAATTTTCAGGCCCTTATGGGAACTACTGAAGGCGGATCTTCAACATCCGGGTACAGTGAAGCGGGTGCCATAATTCACGCGCGATGATCAACAAGCTCGTGCCGAGCCCCGAGGCTGCGCTGGCCGACGTCCCGGACGGCGCCACGGTCATGATCCACGGCTTCGGCACGGCAGGCATGCCCTCCAAGCTCATCGATGCCCTTATCGCGCAAGGGGCGCGCGAGCTCACCATCGTGAACAACAACGCCGGCAATGGCGATACCGGGCTCGCGGCGCTCATCAAGGCGCGGCGAGTGCGCAAGATCCTGTGCTCGTTTCCGCGGCAGGCCGACTCCTGGCACTTCGACGCGCAATACCGCTCGGGAGAAATCGAGCTCGAGCTGGTGCCGCAAGGCACGCTCGCCGAGCGCATTCGTGCGGCCGGCGCGGGCATCGGCGCGTTCTTCACCCCGACGGCCTATGGCACCAAGCTCGCCGAAGGTAAGGAAACCCGCCGCATCGGCGATCGCGACTACGTGCTCGAATATCCGATCAACGCCGATTACGCGCTGATCAAGGCGGACCGCGCGGACCGCTGGGGCAATCTCACCTACCGCAAAAGTGCGCGCAACTTCGGTCCCATCATGGCGGCCGCGGCGCGGACTACGGTGGTACAAGTGCGCGAGACCGTGGAGTTGGGTGAGCTGGACCCCGAAGTCATCGTCACCCCTGGCATCTTCGTCAAACGGATCGTGAAGCACTGATGAGAAAACTCGACCGCAAGCAGATGGCGGCGCGCGTCGCTCGCGACATCCCGGAAGGCGCGTATGTAAACCTCGGGATCGGCTTGCCCACGCTGGTCGCCGACTATCTACCGAGCGGGCGCGAGATCATCCTGCACAGCGAGAACGGCATCTTGGGCATCGGGCCCAAGCCGCCCGATGTCGAAGTGGACGAGGATCTGATCAATGCCGGCAAGGAGCCGGTCACGCTGCTCACCGGCGGCTGCTATTTCCACCACGCCGACTCGTTCGCGATGATCCGCGGACGGCACCTCGATTTCGCGGTGCTCGGCGCATTCCAGGTATCGGTGCTCGGGGACCTCGCCAACTGGCATACCGGCGCCCCGGATGCGATACCGGCGGTCGGCGGCGCGATGGACCTCGCGGTGGGTGCGAAGCAGGTGCTCGTGATGATGGAGCTCCTCACCAGGGATGGGAAAAGCAAGATCGTCGAGCGCTGCAGCTATCCACTGACGGGCGCGCGGTGCGTGAACCGCATCTACACGGATCTCGCGGTGATCGACGTGAAGCCCGATGGGCTTCACGTCGTGGACATGGTCGAGGGCTTGTCGTTCGACGAACTGCAACGCCTTACCGGCGTGCGGCTGAACAGGCTCGCTACTGCGGCTTGATGCCCGCCGCTTTCATCACTTTGGCGGTATCGTCGAGCTCCTTCTTAACGAAATCCGAGAACTGCTGGGGCGACATGTCCATAGGTAGCGTGCCCAGCTTGGTGAGCCGCTCCCTCAGGTCGGGGCTTGCCATGGCCTTGCGCACGTCCGCGTTGATCTTGTTCGCAAGGTCGCCCGACATGCCCGCCGGTCCCCACAGGCCAACCCACAGCGTGTAGTCGAAGCCCGGCACGCCCGATTCCGCGATGGTCGGCACGTTCGGCAGCAGCGGCGAGCGCTGGGCGCTCGAAACCGCGAGCGCAAGCGCCTTGCCGCCGTTCACGTGCGGCAGGGAGGCGTTGATCGGCGCGAAGTAGCAGCACACGCGGCCGGCGATCGTGTCGCTGATCGCCTCCGGGGTGCCCTTGTACGGCACGTGCGTAACGTCGATGCCGGCCATCAGCTTCAGCTTCTCGAGGTTGAAATGCGTGCCGGAGCCGATGCCGGCCGACGAGAAATTGAGCGTGCCGGGCTTCGCCTTGGCCGCCTTGACGAAGTCCTGGAAGCTCTTCCAGCCCATGCCCTGGCCAACGATGAGCACGTTGGGTCCGCCGGCGAGCGGCGAGATGTTGGTGAAGTCCTTCAGCGTGTCGTACGGCATCTTGGCGTAGATCGACGGGTTGGCTACGTGCGCCGATGAATTCGCGAGCAGCGTGTAGCCATCCGCCGTGGCGCGCGCAACCACCGCCGAGCCGATGGTGCCGCCCGCGCCGACCCGGTTCTCGGCGACGACCTGCTGTCCCCACATCTCGGAGAGCTTGGCCGCCACGGCGCGCCCGATGATGTCGGTGGAGCTGCCCGGCGTGAACGAGATGACCAGGTGCACGGGCTTGCTCGGGTAACTCTGCGCCAATGCCTGGAACGCACAGGCCGCGAGCATGGCCGCGGCCAGGTTGATCCACCACTTCATGTTCTCTCCTCCTTGAAAGAAACGCGAGTCTAGCTCAAGCCTGTCCGATCCGAAGCACGGGCTTCACCGCCCGTCCGCTCTGCGCATCCGCGACCGCGCGGTTGACGTCGCGCAGCTCGTAGAAGCTGACGAGGTGCTCGACCGGCAGGTCGCCTTGGCGCCAGTGATCGAAAAGCCGCGGAAAGAATTCCCCGGGGTCGGCGTCGCCCTGGATGCAGCCGCGCAGCGTCCGCCCGTGCTGCAAGTGCGCCATCTCGATCGCGGCTTCGACCCCTTTACGCGCGCTCCCGACCAGGCAGCACACCCCAAGGGGCGCTAGGCAGTCCACGGCTTGCCGCAGGGCGCCGGGGTGCCCCGCCGCCTCGATCGAGAAGTCCACTGCCATCGGCAATGGCTCAGAGGCATGGAGGATATGCGTGGCACCCAGCTCGCGCGCGAGGGCCAGGCGGTTCTCGTGCAGGTCCAGTGCGACGATGGTGCTGCACCCGGCGATGCGCGCCGCCATGACCGCGGCGAGGCCAACCGCACCGGCGCCAAAAATCGCGAGCGAGCTGCCAGGCTCTGGGCGCAGCGCGTTCAGCACGGCGCCCGCGCCGGTGTTCACTCCGCAGGCGAACGCGGCCGCCTGCTCGAGCGGCAGTTGGTCGGGAACCTTGACGACGTTTCCTTCAGTGGCAAGGGCATGGGTGGCGAACGAGGACTGCTGGAAGAACGCGCCGTGCACCGGAACGCCGTTTTGCGAGAGCGGCACGCGGCCGTCGCGCAGGCGCCCGCTGAACTTGATGCGCCGCGCACTGGAGCAGTAGCCCGGAAGGCCGCGCGAGCAGGCGCTGCACGCGCCGCAGGATGGCGAAACCATGAGCACGCGGTCGCCGGGTGCCACGCGCGTCACGCACTCCCCGGTCCGTTCCACGATGCCGGCGCCTTCGTGGCCGAACACGCACGGAAACGGAATGCCGAAATAATCGTCGCGGCCATGCACGTCGGTCTGGCACACGCCCGACGCAATTACCCTGACGATCAGCTCATCCGGGCCCGGATCGACGAGCTCCAGCGACTCGAGCCGGAACGGCGCACCCTTCTCAGGGACGAGCGCCGCCGTTACTTGCACGCGCCTTCGCCCAATAGTCGTCGGACGCCTTGGACCGCGCTAGCGCCTCGGCCGTCTCGTAGCCGGGCGCCATGGACGCCGAGGTGCCGGCGAGCACCTGGTGATGGTCGATGTTGAGGAGCCGCAGCCAGCTTTGCTGGCCCATGGTAAGGGCGATGAAGCAGCCGAGCTCGACCAGCTCTGCTTCGCTGAAATGGCGGTGCAGGCGCTCCCAGAACGCGTCATCGGTATCGAGGCGCCACGTGATCGCTTCGGCGTACGCGAGCGCAGCCTTCTGGCGCTCGGAGTAGCGCATCGACTTCTCGAAGTTGAGCAGGTCCCTGACGTCGTCCTCCATCACGCCCGCGGCCGCGGCCTTGATCGAGCGCTGGTTGCCGCAATAGTCGCACTGTACCGAGCGCGATACGTAAAGCCGGCAAAGCTCCTTGATCGCATGCTCGCCGACGCCGTTCCTGAAAAGGTCGCGCCACGAGTTGGCGAACGACCAGAAAGCGGCAGGCACGTGCGCGCGCACCGCCGAGCTCTCCGGGCGCGGCGTGCCCTCGCGACGGCACCTGTCCATCTCCTTCTGCATCTCGGCGTCCATGCTGCCGGGCGTGACATAGCTGATGCGCTGCTTACGAGAGTCCATCTTCGACCTCCACGTTCTCCGGCTTCAGGTCGATTCCCGAAGCCCTGGCCTGCATCAATAGAAGGGTGGCGAAATCCTGCTCGGTCATGCCATGGCCGATCATGGTCTGCAGCAGATCCCGGGTCAACGAGGCGAGCGGCATGGGCACCTCGAGCTCCCCGCCCGCGTCGAGGCCGAGGTCGAGGTCCTTGCGCAGCAGGTGCGGCGTGAACGTCACCCTGAAGTCGAGGTTCACGAGCGCCGGCGTCTTGTAGCGAGTGAACATGGACCCCATCACGCTCTTGTTCAGGAAGTCGAGGAAAGCGTGGCGCGGCATGCCCGCCTTCTGGGCAAGGATGGTGATCTCGCTCAGGCACTGGATTACCACGCCCAGCATGACGTTGTGGCAGATCTTGGCGATGCGCGCGAGCTCGCCTTCGCCGACATAGCTCGAGCCGGTTCCCATCATGTCGAGGTAGGGCCTGGCTTTCTCGTAGGCAGCTTTCGGCCCGGACACGACGAAGGTGAGCTTGCCGGCCTTGATGACCTTCGCGTTGCCGCTCACGGGCGCCGCGAGGTAATCGATCTGCTGCTCGGCGAGCAACTGGCGCAGTTCCGCGGATCCCTCCAGAGAAATCGACGAGCACTCGACGACCATCTTCGGCCGGCTCCCGCCGGAGAGCAGCCTGCCGATCACCTGTTTCACGTCGTCCCAGGTCGACACCATGCAGAAGACGATGTCTTTTGCGGCAAGATCGCTGAGCGAATCGGCCACTTTGGCCCCGTAGGCTTTCAGGGGATCGGCCTTCGCCTTGGTGCGGTTCCAGGCGGTGATGTCGCAGCCGCCCTTGGCGAGGCGTGCCGCCATCTCGTAGCCCATGCGGCCGGTGCCTATCCAGCCCAGCGCGGCTTGCTTAGTAGGGGTTGGCAATCGGGAGTTCCTCAGCTGGGTAAAGCGAAATGATCTTCGCACCCTGGGGCGTGAGGATCACCTCTTCTTCGATGCGCGCGGCAGACACGCCGTCGGTCGCGGGACAGTACGTCTCCACCGCGAACACCATTCCCGCCTTCAGCTCGATGGGCTCGCGCAGCGACGTCAGGCGCGAGATCAAAGGCCGCTCGTGCAGCCCGAGACCCAGGCCATGGCAGAAGTTGAGGCCAAACGCGTCCATCTCGCTCGCGAAACCGATCTCCTTCGCCTCGGGGAACGCCACCGCGATCTTGTCGCTCGTCATGCCGGGCTTGAGCAGCTCGATCGCCCGGTCCATCCATTCGCGCGCCTTGCGGTACGCGCTGCGCTGCGGCGAAGTGGCGCGGCCGACGTTGAACGTACGGTAGTAGCACGTCCGGTAGCCCATGAACGACTGGATGACGTCGAAGAACGCCTGGTCGCCCGGGCGGATGAGCCGGTCGGTGAAGTTGTGCGGATGCGGCGAGCAGCGCTCGCCGGAAATCGAGTTGATGGCCTCGACGCAGTCCGAGCCCATCTCGTAGAGCCGCTTGGTGGCGAGCGCGACTATCTGCGACTCCTGCACGCCGGGCTTGAGCGCCTCGGCGATGTCCTGGTAGACGCCGTCCACCATGGCGGCCGCCATGTTGAGCAGCGTGAGCTCGTCGATGTTCTTCACTTCGCGCGCTTCGAGCATCACCTGCTGGCCGTCCTCGACCTTCACGCCCAACCGCTGCAGCTCGAACAGCATCGGCGGCTCGACCACGTCCAGGCCGAGCGGCATGTCGCCCACGCCCTCCTCGTCCAGGATCGCCTTGATCTCCTTGGCTGCCTGGCGGAACAGCGTGATGTCGCCGCCCGTGGCGCCCCGCAGGCCCAGGAGCCCGGCGCGGCAATGGTCGGCGTGCAGCCAAGGCGCATACAGCTTGTGGTGACGCGCCGCGCTGCCGAAGTCCCAGATGTACGGATCGCCGTTGCCGGTCAGCAGCGAATAGCGCGTCAGTTTGTCGCGCGCCCACTCACCGATCACCGTGCTCGTGGTATAGCGGATGTTGTGCTGGTCGAAGGACAGGAGCGCGCCGAGGCCGGAGTTGGCGAGGGCGGCTCGCACGCGCGCCAGGCGATAGTCGTGCAGCCGGCGAAAATCGACCCGCTCCTCGAAATCGACTTGCGTGCGTCCCGGCGCCTGCAGTGGCCGGTCCCAGCGGTGCTTCGGGTCGATGTCGTCGGGCCGGACGATCTTCGGCTGCGGATGCCGCTGCTTGCTGGATGACATGCCTTCTCCTCGAGCCGGCGATTCTAGCTGGAGATGAGAGCCATGCGCCGGCGCACTCCCGCGGCCGTTTCACTGTCGCCCGCCTGCTCGGCTCGCGTGAGCTGCACCCCGAGCCACGCAAGCAGCGGCCGGCGCCAGCCTTGCTCTGAGGCGATATCCACCGCCGAAGCTATCCCGGCGGGGGTGACGCTGCCCGCTCGCAGCGTAACGCCATGAGCGACAAGCCGGGACAGTGGATCGTCCGTCGGTCGTCCTTTCCCTTTCCCCTGGAGATAGGCCGCGTAGGCAAGCTCTTCGGCCGAAGCGCCGTCGCGCAGCGCCTGGAAGCCCGGGCAGTCGTCGAATTCCAGGCTCGAGGTGCGTACCGCGCACCTCACAAGCTCCGCGCGGGCGACCAGGTCCGGACGTCCGGTGCTCGCGAGCTCGCTCCTCGCCCGCTGGAACTCGTTCTCGGCAGCCGCGGTGTTCCCGCCCAGATACAGCCTTTGGAAGCCGGCGAGCGCCTGCGCGGCATTCGACTGCCAGTCCGGCGCCTGTGGACCGCCACCGCACCCTGTCAGCAGGGCGATCAGGGCAAGCGAATTTCGGAGTCGCGCTGGAACGGCCATTTGCGGTTGATTTCGTCGATGAGCCCGGACACCTTGCGCAAGCTGGCGTCCACTTCCGCGCGCAGCTGCGCGAGATCCTGCGTCGCCGCCCTGGCGTTGCCGCTCACGGCCTGCGCGTCGGCGAGGATGCGGTCTACGCGCTTCAGGCTCTCGCGCAGATCGCTCAGGATGGCATTGGCCTGCTCCACGGCGCGCTGCGTGCCGTCGACTACGCCGCCCGCGCCGAACACACGCCGGTCGGTCTTGGCGACGACGCCATCCAGACGCTGCGTCAGTCCGCCGAGTGAACCGAGCAGCGCGTTCGCACGATCGATGGCCATGACCACTTTCTGCGCGTCTTCCTTGTTCCCCAGGCGCTCGGTGAGCGCGCGAAGGTTGTCGAGGCTCTGCTGCAGGCTCCCGCTCGCCGACGTTACCTGCTCCACGTTCTCCAGCACGCTGCGCAGCGTCGCGACCATGCGGGGGATCTCCTCCTGCGTATCGCCGCGCAGCACGCCGCGCTCGGCGCCATCGGGGAGGGGTTCGTCCTGCAGGTTGCCGGTGAAGGCGCGGATGCGGGCGCTGCCGACGATGCCGCGCTCCAGGGTGAAGATGCTCGAGTTGCGCAGCCAGCGTGCATCCTTGCGCGGCACATCGATCTCGATGCGCGCGCGGCCGTCTTCGCTGAGCGCGATGCGCCGCACCCGCCCGATCGGGAACCCGGAAAACGTCAGGTCCATGCCGATGCTCACGCCTTCCGCATTGTCCGCGATCAGCGTGAGCCGCTGCGTCGCCTCGAAGACCCCGCGCGCGTAAAGCGTGTAGAGGAGGAACCCGGCCGCCACCATGATGGTGAGACCGAGGAGCAGCCCCACCCGGAACTGCAGGTTCTTGGGTACCCGGGTGAAGCCCTCGCGCTCCATTCAGACGTACTTTACCGCCAGGTCCACCAGCTCGATCAGCGCCAGCGCGACGAACAGGCGCACCATGCCGCCCATCACGGCCACCGGCACGCTGCGCGGATCGCCGGTCGCATCGAGGCCAGCCGCGATCGGCACGACGGCCACCACTACGCCGAAGGCGACGCATTTCAGGAGAAAGCCGCCAAGCTCCAACGGGCCGAATACCAAGGCCACGCTGCGCGTGTACTCGTCGAAACCCCATGGCGATGCCCCGTACATCACGAGGTAGGCGATCAGCACGACCACGAAGCAGCTCACCACCGTGAGCACGAACACCGAAATCGCAGCCGCCGCAATGCGGGGAACGAACTCGCGCTCGTAAGGATCGACGTTCGCTTTGCGCAGCTCTTCAAGCTCCCCGGTACTCGTCATGACCGCCACTTCCGTGACCATGGCCGCGCCGGCGCGCAGCGCAACGTAGAACGCGGTCAGCAGGGGACCCAGCTCCAGCACCACGACGCGCAAAGCGAGCTCGAGCGCGAATTGCGCTAGACCGAATTCCCGGGCCAGGCTGACGGTGATATGGATCACGACCCAGCCCAGCAACGCCATGAACAAGGTAAAGCCGGGAAGCACGTGCCAGGCCGTGACATACAGCTGCCTCGTGGCCAACGAGCGGGTGCGCGCGGTGTACGCAGACAACGAAAGCGCCGCGGCCGCCGCCGTGAAGGCGAACAGCAGGGCGCGTCCCCACGCCCCGATCCAGCTCATCGGCCTTCGGCGAGCTGTTGCAGCGCTTCTTTCCTGAGCTTGAGCTTGGCGCCCGCCGCGACGATTTCCGACCAGGTGGTCTCATCCACCGGAATGCCTTCCATCTCGCGGCGAGCGCGCGTGTCCCGCTCAGGCTCGCCGGCGATGCGCACCTTGTCGAACCCCGGCGCAACCGCGGACCGGCGCAGCCAGTCGAGGAACTGGCGCGATTCCGCGGCGAACTGGGCTCCCGTGCCGAGCTTCCCCGGATCGATCACGATGGCCAGCATGCCGTTCAGCACGCGCTGCTTGCTGCTTTCGTCGTAGTGCCAGGTGCCCCCGCCCGACAGGGCGCCGCCGAGCAGCTCGCAGGCGAGCGCCACGCCGTAGCCCTTGTGCCCTCCGAAAGGCAGGATGGCGCCCAAAGGCGGCACGACGGCATACCGTGGGTCGTCGGTGGGATTGCCGCGATCGTCGATTAGCAGGCCAGCGGCCACCTTGTCCCCCTTGTTGTGCGCGACGCGCATCTTGCCCTGGGCGACGGCGCTCGTCGCCATGTCGAGCAGGAAAGGCGGTTCGCCTAACAGCGGGATCCCCACGCACATCGGGTTGGTGCCGAAGCGCGCGTCCGCGCCGCCATAGGCCGCGACGCGCGCGTGCGAGATGACGTTCACAAAATGGATGGACACCAGCCCTTGCGCCACCGCGATCTCGGCCCAGTGGCCGATGCGTCCGAGGTGGTGCGAGTTGGCGAGCGTCATCACGCAGCTGCCGTGGCGCCTCGCGCGCTCGATGGCAAGCTCCATCGCTTCCAGCCCGATCACCTGGCCATAACCCTGGCAGCCGTCGAGCGCGAGCAGCGTCCCGGCGTCCAGTGCGATGCGCGGATGGCGGTTTGCCGAAAGGCCGCCTTCGAGGAGCGCGGCCACATAACGCGGGATCATGCCCACGCCGTGCGAATCGTGGCCGAGCAGGTTAGCCATCACCAGGTTCTCGGCGACGAGGCGCGCCTCGCGCGGCGCACTGCCGCCTGCGGCGACGATCGCTTCGATGGCCCGCGTAAGCGGGTGCGCATGGAAAACGACGCTCATAGGTGGAGCGTGAGTGTACTTGATCTAGAATCCGGCTTTCCCATGGCGTCCGCGCGGAAGAGACCCGAAGAGCTGCGCTCGCACCGCTGGTACGGCGCGCAGGACCTGCGCGCCTTCGGCCACCGCTCGCGCACCGCCCAGATGGGCTACCACCGCAGCGACTACGCCGGCAAGCCGGTGATCGCCATTCTCAATACCTGGTCGGACATCAACCCCTGCCATACGCACTTCAAGCAGCGCGTCGAGGAGGTGAAGCGCGGCGTCTGGCAGGCGGGCGGATTTCCCGTGGAGATGCCGGCGATGTCGCTCGCCGAGCCGATGCAGAAGCCCACTACCATGATGTACCGCAACTTCCTCGCCATGGAAGTGGAGGAGCTGCTGCGCTCCTACCCGGCGGACGGCGCCGTGCTCATGGGTGGCTGCGACAAGACGACGCCCGGGCTCGTCATGGGCGCGACCAGTATGAACCTTCCTTGCATCTACGTGCCCGCAGGCCCGATGCTGAAGGGCCATTGGCGTGAGAACACGCTCGGCTCGGGCTCCGACACCTGGAAGTACTGGGCGGAGCTGCGCGCCGGCAGCATCACCGAGCGCGACTGGAACGAGATAGAGGACGGTATTGCACGCTCGCCGGGCACCTGCATGACGATGGGCACTGCGGCGACGATGATGTCCATCGCCGAAGCGCTCGGACTGGCGCTGCCGGGCGCCTCGTCCATCCCCGCGCCCGATTCCAACCACGCGAAGATGGCGGCGCTCAGCGGCAAGCGCATCGTCGCAATGGTGTGGGAGGACCTGAAGCCGCGCGACATCCTGAAGCGGGAGTCTTTCGACAACGGCATCGTCACGCTGATGGCGATGGGTGGGTCGACCAATGCACTCATCCACCTCGTGGCGATGGCCGGCCGCGCCGGCATCGCGCTGCCGCTGGAGCGGTTCAACGAGCTCTCCGCGAAGACCCCGCTGCTCGCCAATGTGCGGCCCTCCGGCGAGCAGTACCTGATGGAGGATTTTTATTACGCGGGCGGGTTGCGCGCGCTGCTCTCCGAGCTGAAGGACCTGCTTCACCTGGAAGCGGCGACGGTGAACGGCAGGAACCTCGGCGCAAACCTCGAAGGCGCGCGCATCTTCAACGAGGACGTCATTCGCCGCCGCGACAATCCGCTGAAGGCCTCCGGCGGGCTGGTGGTCCTGCGCGGCAGTCTGGCGCCGAACGGTGCCGTGATCAAGGCAGCGGCGGCGACGCCGCGGCTGCTGAAACACGTGGGCAAGGCGGTTGTCTTCGAGGATTACAACGACATGGCGGCGCGCATCGATGGCGACGATCTGGAGGTCGATGCCGATGCGGTGCTGGTGCTGCGCAATTCCGGGCCCCTCGGCGGCCCCGGCATGCCGGAATGGGGCATGCTGCCGGTGCCGAAGAAGCTTCTCCGGCAGGGGGTACGCGACATGGTGCGCATCTCGGATGCGCGGATGAGCGGTACCAGCTACGGCACGTGCGTGCTGCACGTGGCGCCCGAGTCCTACGTCGGCGGACCGCTCGCGCTGGTGAAGAACGGCGACCTCATCGAGCTCGACGTGGAAAAGCGGCTACTGAATCTGAAGGTCGAGGATTCCGAGCTTTCACGCCGAAAGGCGGCCTGGAAACCTCCCGCGAAGCGATACGAGCGCGGCTACGGCGCCATCTTCGCGCAGCACGTACGCCAGGCCGATGAGGGCTGCGATTTCGATTTCCTGGAAGGCACTGCGCCGGTGCCGGAACCGGAGATCCACTGATGGACCTGCCCCGGAACCGGTTCAAGCACGCCCTGCATGAGGGCAAGCCGCAGATCGGCCTGTGGTCGAGCCTCGCTTCGCACTACACCGTCGAGGTGATCGCCGGCGCCGGATTCGACTGGATCCTGCTCGACAGCGAGCATTCGCCGAATGACCTGGAAAGCCTGCTCATCCAGCTCCAGGCCGCGGCTCCCTACGAGACGCATTGCGTGGTGCGCGTGCCATGGAACGACATGGTGACCATCAAGCGCGTTCTCGACATCGGAGCGCAGTCGCTGCTCGTGCCGTACGTTTCCACCCGGACGGAAGCGGAGCACGCCGTGAGTTACACGCGCTATCCGCCCGCGGGCGTTCGCGGCGTGGCGGGCACCACGCGCGCCACGCGCTTCGGCCGGATCAAGGACTATGCAAAACGCGCGCACGAGGAAATCTGCCTGCTCCTCCAGGTCGAGACCCAGGCGGCGCTCGACAACATCGAGACGATCTGCGCCGTGGAAGGTGTCGACGGCGTATTCATCGGGCCTGCCGACCTGCACGCTTCACTCGGCTACCCCGGCGAGATCGCCAATCCCAAAGTCAAGCCGCTGATCGACGACGCCATCCGCCGCATCCGCAAGGCGGGCAAGGCGCCCGGCATTCTCACGCCCAACGAGGCCGACGCTCGCCATTGGCTGGAATGCGGCGCGCTGTTCGTCGCAGTGGGTGCCGACGTCGGCATCCTCGCGCGCGGCGCCGAAGCGCTCGCCGCCAAATTCAGATTATGAGACCCGAAAACATCATCACCGCGC
>Ga0247825_10000281_pt1 | contig 31588 bp, 29 predicted proteins | sample 13C_Vanillin_Day_FD_194413 | JGI IMG/M metagenome (GOLD analysis project Ga0247825, IMG submission 194413) | Soil microbial communities from agricultural site in Penn Yan, New York, United States - 13C_Vanillin_Day48 | ecosystem: Environmental > Terrestrial > Soil > Agricultural land | place... | reverse complement strand
GCCCGATTCGCTTCAACGGGGTTGTGGCCTGGGCAGCCTTCGAGATGCCGAAGGAAGGACCGCGTTATCGAGCCGGCGTCAACTTCTACGACGCGTCGCCCGATATGGTTGCACGCTTCATCGAGAGCATCACTTGAGGTTAAGTTGCCTGGGTTGCCTGGGTTGCCTGGGTTGCCTGGGTTGCCTGGGTGGCCTAAGTTGCCTACCGAGCCACTCAATCGTTGTTTCTCAATCCCGTTCGGACATCCAGCTTTCGACGAGCGAGCCGTTCTTGACGATCGTCTCGCCGCGATCCGAGCCGGTGGAGATGATCGCGCAGGCCACGCCGGTCAGCTCTTCGAGCTTGTGGACGTAGCGCTGCGCTTCCGGCGGGAGCTGATCAAACTGCGTCACGCCCTTCGTCGGCGCGGACCATCCGGGCACGCGCACATAGACCGGTTCGGCACTGGTCAGCGACTTCAGATCGGCCGGGAAATCGTTGACCGTTCCCTGGCTGGTCCTGTAGCCGGTGCAGATGAGCACCTCCGGCAGGCCGTCGAGCACGTCCAGCTTCGTGAGGGCGATCGCGTCGAGGCCGTTCACCCGCGCCGAGTAGCGGACGACGACCGCGTCGAACCAGCCGCAGCGGCGCGGCCGGCCGGTCGAGGCGCCGTATTCCTGACCTGTTTCGCGGAGCCGCTCGGCGAGCGTGCCGGACAGCTCGGTCGGCAGCGGCCCTTCCCCGACGCGCGTCGTGTACGCCTTGGCCACGCCCAGAACGCCGCCGATGGCACGAGGAGGGATGCCGAGTCCCGTACAGACCCCTCCGACCGAGGCGTTCGACGAGGTGACGTACGGATACGTGCCGTGGTCGATATCGAGGAGCGTCGCCTGCGCGCCCTCGAACATCACGGGCTCGCCGCGCCTGATCAGGTCGTGCAGGAACACCGAGCAGTCGCCGACCCACGGACGCATCCGCTCGCCGTCGCGGACGATCTGATCGAACACCGGCTCCCAGTCGAGGGTCGTGTCCTTGATGATCCGGTTCCTCGCGCTGACGTTCTCGCGCACTTCCTCGGCCAGCGCGTCGCGGTCGCCGAGCAGGTCGCAGACGCGGATGCCACGGCGGCCGATTTTGTCCTCGTAGGCCGGGCCGATGCCGCGGGACGTCGTGCCGATCTTGCGCTCGCCGCGCCGCGCTTCCGACAGCACGTCCAGCTCACGGTGATACGGCAGGATGACGTGCGCCTTCTCGCTGACGAGGAGACGGCCGTCGACGGCGATGCCCATCCGGGCAAGCTCGTCAACCTCCTTGAACAGCGCCTGCGGATCGACGACCACACCGTTGCCGATGACGCAGGTCACGCCGGGATGCAGGATGCCGGAAGGAATCAGGTGCAGGACGAACTTCTGTCCGCCCGCATACACCGTATGGCCGGCGTTGTGACCCCCCTGATAGCGGGCCACGGCGGCAAAGAACGGCGTCAGCATGTCGACGATCTTGCCCTTGCCCTCGTCGCCCCACTGCGCACCGAGTACGGCAATGTTAGTCTTCGGCATCCGGCTCTATATTAGCCGTTCAGTGACTTCTGATGATTGAACTTGACGGCCGTTCGCTGACGGTCGAACAGCTCGTCGCGATCGCGCAGGCAGGCGCACCTGTGGCGATCGCCGCCGACGCACGCGAACGCGTTCTTGCCGCGCGAGCGGTCGTCGACGAATTCGCCGAACGCGACACGCCGACCTACGGCATCAACACCGGGTTCGGCAGTTTCGCCGACGTGAAGATCCCGCACGACTCGCTGTCGCAGCTGCAGGTCAATCTGCTGCGCAGTCACGCCGCGGGCGTCGATGAGCCGCTGCCGGTTCCCGTGGTGCGCGCGGCCATGGCGCTGCGCGCGAACGTGCTGGCCAAGGGGTATTCCGGGATCCGGCTCGAGACGCTCGACCTGCTGGTCGAGCTGCTCAACCGCGGCATCCATCCGCTTGTTCCGTCGCGCGGATCCGTCGGGGCGAGCGGCGATCTGGCACCGCTCGCTCACATCGCGCTGGTGCTGATCGGCGAAGGGAGCGTCACCGCCGCGGACGGCATCGTCGACGGCCGGACGGCGCTGTCGCGTGCCCGCCTCACGCCGGCTGCGCTCGGGCCGAAAGAGGGGCTGGCGCTCATCAACGGCACGCAGCCGTCCACGGCGCTCCTCGGGCTTTCGGTCGCCGCGGCCCGCCGGCTTGCCCGTGCCGCGGACATCACCGCCGCGCTCAGCATCGACGGGCTTCAGGGATCGTCGAAACCGTTCGACGCCAGGATTCACGCCGCGCGCGGCTCGTCCGAGCAGGCCGAATCCGCGGCCAATCTGCGCGGATTACTGGACGGCAGCGGCATCAACGCCGCGCACGCGAACTGCGGGCGCGTCCAGGACGCCTACTCGATGCGGTGCGCGCCGCAGGTACACGGCGCCGCGCGCGCCGCGTGCCGGTTTGCCCACGACGTGTTTGCCGCGGAAGCCAATGCGGCGACGGACAACCCGATGGTGTTCGCCGACACGCACGAAATCGTCTCGGGTGGCAACTTTCACGGCGCGCCCGTGTCGGTCGCGTGCGATCTGCTCTGCCTCGGGATGTCGCAGCTCGCCACCATCAGCGAGCGCCGCTCCGATCGGCTGGTCAATCCCGCGTTGAGCGGCCTGCCCGCCTTTCTCACACGGCACGGTGGACTGCACTCGGGGCTCATGATGGCGCAGGTGACGGCCGCGGCGCTGACGTCGGAGCTGAAAACGCTGGCGCACCCGGCCAGCGTCGACACGATTCCGACGTCGGGCAACAAGGAAGACCACGTCAGCATGAGCATGACGGCCGCGTTGAAGGCCGCGCGCGCCGTCGCGCTCGCGAGGCGCGTGCTGGCGGTCGAACTGCTCTGCGCGTGCCAGGCGATCGATCTGCTGAACCCGCTCGCCTCGTCGCCGCCGCTCGTGCGCGTGCACGAATTCATTCGCGCGCGCGTCCCGGTACTCGAGGATGATCGGCCACCGGCGCCAGACATCGATGCGATCACGCAGCTGATCGAAAGTGGCGAACTTGAACGCGCCTGCGCGATGAATGTCAACTGAAACTTTCTTTTTGAAATTGATTGACAACCACGCGCGCGATTCTTACCTTCTGATCTTTCGCCAACACCAGAGCGACGTACCACGAAGTCCTGTATGACGGTCGGCACGCGGATCATCCGGGCACCGCGCGGTCCTGCGATCAGTTGCAAGAGCTGGCAGCAGGAAGCCGCGCTCCGCATGCTCATGAACAATCTCGATCCGGAAGTCGCAGAACGTCCGGACGATCTCGTCGTCTACGGCGGATCGGGCAAGGCGGCGCGCAACTGGGAAGCGTTCGACGCGATCGTCGCGTCGCTGCGCGCGCTCGACAACGACGAGACGCTGCTCGTGCAGTCCGGCAAGCCGGTGGGCGTGTTTCGCACGCATCCCGGCGCGCCGCGCGTGCTCATTGCGAATTCCCTCCTCGTACCCGCGTGGGCGACCTGGGAAACGTTCCGCGATCTCGAGGATCGCGGCCTGACGATGTTCGGCCAGATGACGGCCGGCAGCTGGATTTACATCGGAACGCAAGGGATTTTGCAGGGAACCTACGAGACTTTCGCCGCCGCGGCGAAGCGCGACTTTGGCGGCACCCTCAGTGGCCGCCTGGTCGTCACCGCCGGTCTCGGCGGCATGGGCGGCGCCCAGCCGCTGGCCGCCACGATGAACGGCGCCGCGGCGCTCATCATCGAAGTCGATCGCTCGCGTATCGAGCGGAGGCTCGCCACCAGGTACCTCGACGAAGCGACGGACAGTCTGGACACCGCGCTGTCGCGCGTCGACGAGTGGCGGCGCGCTCGCGTCGCGCGATCCATCGCCGTGGAAGGCAACGCGTCGGAGGTACTCCCCGAACTTGCACGGCGCGACGTCATTCCCGACGTGCTCACCGACCAGACCTCAGCGCACGACGCGCTCAACGGCTACGTTCCCGGCGGCATGTCGCTTGCTGAAGCGATGCGCCTTCGTGCACGCGATCCGCAGACCTATATCGACCGTTCGATGTCATCGATGGCGCGTCACGTTGACGCGATGTTGACGCTGAAATCGCGCGGCGCGGTGACATTCGACTACGGCAACAACATCCGCGCGCAGGCGAAGCGCGCGGGCTGCACGGATGCGTTTGACATTCCCGGCTTCGTGCCGGAATATGTGCGGCCTCTGTTCTGCGAAGGCAAGGGTCCGTTCAGGTGGGCCGCGCTCTCGGGAGACGCCGCCGATATCGACGTCACGGACAATGCGGCGCTGGACATGTTTGCGGACGATTCGGCACTGTGTCGCTGGATCCGCATGGCGCGCGAGCGCGTCGCGTTTCAGGGATTGCCGGCGCGCATCTGCTGGCTCGGCTACGGCGACCGCGCGCGGTTCGGCAAGCGGATCAACGAGCTGGTGCGCGCGGGTACGATCTCCGCACCGGTGGTGATCGGACGCGACCACCTCGATACCGGATCGGTGGCGTCGCCGAACCGCGAGACGGAAGGCATGCGCGACGGCAGCGATGCGATCGCGGACTGGCCGATCCTGAATGCGCTGCTCAACGCGTCCGCTGGCGCCACCTGGGTGTCGGTGCACCATGGCGGCGGCGTCGGCATCGGCTACTCGCTTCACGCGGGGATGGTGATCGTCGCCGACGGCAGCCGCGAGGCTGACGAACGTTTGGAGCGCGTGCTGACGTGCGACCCGGGAATCGGCGTCGCCCGGCATGCCGACGCGGGGTATCCGGCGGCGATCGCCACGGCAGAATCGCGCGGCGTACGGATTCCGATGCGGACCGCTCGCACGCACTAGGGGTTTGGTGGGGCGCGCCTTGTCAGGCGCGCCAGGAAGAAAGGTTGGGGACATGACGGGTCCACAGGCGGGGTTCGAGCGGCGCCTTCACGGAGCGCTCGAGGCAGCTCCCTCGCGCATCCCGGTCGTTCTTGGCGGCTGCGGAACCGGCCGAACCTGGATGCTCCAGCGCGTTCGCGAGCGCGCCGGACGTCAGGCCGCGCAGTACATTGATGTCGAACGCAGCGCGACGACCCCCGAGCGCTTCCTGCAGGCGGTGCTGTCGTCGTCTCCGTTTCACTGGCACGGCGCCGACCGGACGCCGGTCAATGCACGCGATGCTTTCGATGCCCTGCTCGCGTTCTTCGACACCGTCCGCGCGCCCGGCGGCGAGCCATGCACGTTCCTGCTCGACGAAGTGCTCGAGCTGCGGACGTTCGAGAGCTTCCCCGGCCTGCGCCACGTACTTCGCGACCTGCTCGACGCCCTGGCGGGAAGCGGCAATCGATTCGTGCTGACCACGCGGTATGTCGCCCGCGCGCACCGGCTGCTTCGCGACGCGACGGCGCGCTTCGAAGTGATGCACGTGCCGCCGCTGGCCGCCGCCGACGTCGCCGATCTGCTCGCGCCGGCGTTCAACGGCTACGAACAGATGGCCACCGACGACCGCGACTACCTGTCGCGTGCCGTGCAGGCGCTGACCGACGGCCGCGCCGCCTACGTGCGGGCCGTTGGCGAGGCGATGGCGCACATGGGTGGCACGGCCGACCCGGTGGGCGCGCTGACGGGGCTCATGTCCGCCGACGGAGCGCTCAACCACTGGTGCTGCTTCTGCTACGAGCTGCGGCTGCACCGCGCGCGCGGATACGGCGCGCTCAAGGCGATCCTCGACATCCTGGCGCAGGAAGAGCCGATGACGCTCACCGAGATCTCGCAGCGTCTGCATCGCACGCCGGGCTCGACGAAGGACTATCTCTCCTGGCTCGAAGACGTGGACCTGGTGACCTCGCGTCAGAAGCGCTACAGCTTCACCGATCCGCTGCTGCGGCTGTGGGTGCGGCTGCACTGCCGTCCGGTGGCGCCGTCTACGGACGAGATCGCGCGCGAAGTGCAGCGCTACGCCGTCACGCGCCTGCCGCCGGCCGAGCCGGTCCCGGCGCTCGCCTTTGCCGGCGTCGGCGACGCGACGTCAGACGAGCGCAAGAGCTGGGGCATCATCGAGATCGATTGATCATGAACGTCGCCACCCCGTGAAAGAACTCACGGAGCAGCGACGTCGCCTCGTCCGGAAGCTTCGCCTCCTCGAGCGCGCGATCCATCAGCATCACCCATCGGTTTCTCGCCGCCGTGTCGATGGCAAACGGCATGTGGCGCATACGCAGGCGCGGGTGCCCGCGCCGCTCGACGTAGCGCTGCGGGCCGCCGAAGCGCCCGATCAGAAAATCGCGCAGCCGCTCTTCCGCTCCAGCGAGATCGTCCTTCGGATACATCGGGCTGAGAATCGGATCGTCGGGGACCTGGGCGTAGAAGGCGTGGATCAGCCGGGTGAATCCCTCCTCGCCGATGGTTGGGTAGAGGTCTTCCTCGGTCACGCCCTCGTGCCTTCGAGCCTGGCGAGCGCGAGGCGCGCCGCCTCCTGTTCGGCCTCTTTCTTGGCCCTGCCCGTGGCCGCGCCGAAAATCTCCCCGTTGACGAGCACTTCGATGCTGAACGTCTTGCGGTGATCGGGCCCTTCCGATCCTGACAGCCGATACTCCGGCAGCGGGTGGCCGAGCGCCTGAACGCGCTCCTGCAGGGCCGACTTGTAGTCCGGCGCGAACGTTTGCTCGCTGCCGGCATCGATGCCCGCCTTGAGCTCGCGGCGCAGAAACGCCGCCGCGGCCTCGAGTCCGCCGTCGAGGTAAATCGCGGCAATCAGCGCTTCGTACGCGTCGGCCAGGAGCGCCTGCTTGAAGCGGCCGCCGGTCTTCTCCTCTCCCCTGCCGAGGATCAGATGCACACCGAGCTGAATGGCTTCCGCCTGACGCGCCAGCGACTGCGTCGAGACGACCGCCGCCTTGATTTTCGATTTCTGCCCTTCGGTGTAGGTCGGGTATTGGCGGAACAGCGTTTCGGCGACGACCAGGCCGAGCACCGCGTCGCCAAGGAACTCGAGCGATTCGTTGTCCGCGACGCCGCCGGATGCATCCTCGGCCGCCCTGGATTTGTGCGTCAGCGCGTGCTCGAGCAGGCCGCGATCCTTGAAGCGGTAGTCGATTCGCGCCTGCAGCTCGTCGAACTCGTCGCGCAGCCGCACGACGCGCGATCCGACATCCTCGCGATGGGACGCAATCACGCGGCGTGCGTCCTCGGCCTCGGCGTCTGGAACCGCCACGCGTATCTGACCGCCGAGAGGGTTGACAGCCATCGGCAGGATCGCGTTCGCGTTGCCGCTGATGCGAAAGCCTTGAATACCGTGGCTGTCCAGCAGCGCGATGACGACGCTCGCTTCGATGTCCGAGGAAGTCGTGAAGACGATCACCGGTCCGGTCATGCGTCGGCGTGCGCCGCCGCCGGTGTCAGAAGCGCCTGTCCGATCTCATCCACTCGCAGCAGCACCATCGTCATATCGTCCTGCTGAAGGGCGGATTCTGTAAACGCCTCGATGTCGCGCAGAATCCGCTCGCGCAGCTCGTCGGCGGGCAGGTCGGCGTGCTCCCCGATCAACGTCGCCAGCCGCGATTCGCCGAAGCAGTCACCGGCGCTGTTCATCGCTTCGGTCAGACCGTCGGTGTAGAGCACGAACAGGTCGCCGCGGCCCAGGGGAATCGTCACCTCCTCGAGCAGCCGCACGAACGTCTGCCCGCCGTCCAGCTGGAGGCCGAGAACGAGCCCGTCGGGTGCCAGGAGTTGCGGCGTCCGCCCTGTGGCGTACGGACCGGGCACGTAGACCAGCGGGCAGTGCCCGGCGCGGGCGTACTGCAGCGTTCCAGTCTGGAGATCCACAACCAGGTACGTCACCGTGATGAAGCTGCGGCTGTCGAGATGGTGCGAGATGATGCGGTCCGCCTCGATGAGAAGCTCCCGCGGCGACCGGTACCGCTGGCTGAGCGAGAGGACGATACCTTTGAGCTCCGCCATGTACAGCGCGGCCGACGTCCCCTTGCCCGAGACGTCGGCGACGAGAATGCCGACCGTGTGATCGTCGATGGGCAGGAAGTCGTAGTAGTCGCCGCCCACCTCGCGTGCCGGTTCGCAATGCGCGATGAGCGTGAGGCCCGGCATCGACAGCGGGCCCTGCGGCAGCAGCGACATCTGGATGTTGCGGGCGATGCGCAGTTCCTGCTCGAGGCGTTCCTTCTCGGCTTTTGCCTGGAGCAGGTCCTCGATGCTCGAGGTCATCGAATTGAACGACTCCGAGAGCTCGCCGAGCTGATCGCGCGACTTGATCGACACGCGGCCGGTGAAGTCGCCGCGCCTCACGCGCTCGGTGCCGGCGAAGAGCTCGTGGATGGATCCGGTGATCGACCGCGCAAGCGCCAGCCCCATCGCAAACGCAACCGCCTGGATGATCAGGAAGAGGCCGCCGACAAGGGCAAGGGCAACGAGCAGATTCCTTCCGACATCAAGTTCCCCGACCTGCGACTCCTTCGTCAGGGCCATCCGGTCGTAGAGCTGGGCGAGCGACATCCCGAAGCTGACAAGGAGCTTGACCGTTTCACCGCGGTCCCATCCAACCGAGTCAACCAGCGCGACCCACTGCAGCCCGGTCTCGGCGTCGCCGACGCCGATGTTTGCCGGGCCGAGGATGATTCCTCTCGGGCCCGGCTCCGCATCGGGATCGGAATCGGGATCGAGGAACGTGGATTCTTCCGAGAGGGTGACGCCGCCCAGCGTCAGACCGGCGCGATCGCGCAGCTCGCGCTCGAACGCCTCATCCACCGGCACATCGACGATCACAGCGCCGCCGACGGTGGCAGGCCACGTGACGGCGCGCGCCATCATCTTCGTCGTCTCGCCGTCCTGGTAGGTCATGAGCCCTGCAAACCCGGCACACGGAACCCAGTCCGGTACCGCAGCCGGCGCAGCAACGTGCGCCCATGGGCCAAGCGCGAGAGGACCGGGCACGGTCGCCACGCCCGTCCCACACTGCCTCGCCGATGGCACCAGCGTGACGGAGGCCCCGGGGTAACGCGGCGCCAGCGTATTGCGGCGCACTTCGATGACGGCACGCGTCTGCTCCGGTCCAACGGCGCGGTCGAGGCCGAGGGCCGCCGAATCGGCGATCAGCCGCGTCCGCTCCACCAGCTGCGCCAGCTCGTTGCGCATCATGAAGCTGGCGATGTTGAAGAACAGCAGCAGCCCGGCAACCAGGAAGAACACGATGATCAGCAGCGCCGGTATGAAGCCGATGAAGATGTAGGAGACGGCGAGCTTGCGGCGGATGCGCCACAGCAGCCGCTGCTTCATGTCCGCGAAGACCAGGACGATGATGATCAGCGCGCCGACGATCACGGCGAGATCGCCGAAGGTGTCGATCAGCTCGAGCCAGGGCGACGCGCCGACGATCAGTGTCAGCACGAACGCGACGAACTTGATGATCAGGCCGCCAACGATGGCGCGGCCGCTGAACGTCTGCGTCATCCAGTAACGGACGAGCGCGGCGCGCGATGCGGGCGGCAGTCTGGTCGATGGAAGCACGTCTGGTCTCGGCGTCTAGTCTAAGGTAACCTTCGACACTACCTTGAAGTTACGCGACAACGTACGGTTCGATACCGTCTGTATTCACGCGGGCCAGGAGCCCGACCCGTCCACCGGCGCCATCATCACCCCCATTTACCAGACGTCCACGTACGTGCAGGACGCGCTGGGGCACCACAAGGGGTTCGAGTACGCGCGCACGCAGAATCCGACGCGCGCGGCGCTCGAGGCCAATATCGCCGCGATCGAGAACGGACGCGCCGGCTTCGCCTTCGCGTCGGGCATGGCCGCCGAAGGCGCCGTCATGACGCTGCTGCAGTCGGGCGATCACGTCGTGGTGACGGACAACACCTACGGCGGCACCTACCGGCTGTTCGAGCAGGTGCTGCGCAAGTTCCAGCTCGAGTTCAGCTACGTCGACACGTCGGATCTCGAGGCGATCGATCGGGCGATGCGTCCGGCCACGAAGATGCTCTTCCTCGAGACGCCGACCAATCCCGTCTTGCGTATAACGGACTTGCGCGGGGCGTGTGACATCGCGCACGCGCACGGCGCGTTCGTGGTGGTGGACAACACGTTTGCCAGCCCCTACGTGCAGCGTCCGCTCGAATTCGGCGCCGACATCGTCGTGCACAGCACGACGAAGTTCCTCAACGGCCACAGCGACAGCATCGGCGGCATCGCGGTGGCCGTCCGCGACGACCACGTCGAGTGGCTGCGGTTCATCCAGAACGCCGGAGGGGCGATCCTCGGCCCGATGGACGCCTGGCTCGTGCTGCGTGGCACCAAAACACTCCCCCTCCGCATGGAGCGGCACAACGCCAACGCCCTCGTGCTGGCGCAGTTTCTGGCCAGCCATCCGAAGGTCGTCCAGGTGCACTACCCCGGCCTGCCCGATCACCCGCATCACGAGCTGGCGAAGCGGCAGATGCGCGGCTTCGGCGGGGTCATCTCGTTCCGGCTTGGCTCGCTCGAGAAGGCGCGAACGCTGCTGAACTCGGTGGAACTGCTGGCGCTTGCCGAAAGCCTCGGCGGCGTTGAAACGCTGATCAGCCACCCGGCAACGATGACGCACGCCTCGGTGCCGGCCGAACAGCGCCAGCGGATCGGCGTCACCGACGATCTCGTCCGTGTCTCCGTCGGCATCGAGGACGTAGACGACCTGCGCGACGATCTCGTTCGGGCGCTTGGGAAAATCTAAGGACTTCCTTGGACTTCGTCGATCTCCTCCTCCACGTCGATGAGTATCTGCGCGATCTCGTCGAGATGTACGGGCCCTGGATCTACGCGATCCTCTTCGCCATCGTCTTTGCAGAGACCGGGCTGGTGGTCACGCCGTTTCTGCCCGGCGATTCGCTGCTCTTCGCTGCCGGCGCGCTTGCCGCGACCGGCGCGCTCGACGTCACCGTCGCCAGCGTCGTGGTGCTCGCCGCCGCGATCATTGGCGACGCGGTGAACTACGCCATCGGCCGGTCGGCCGGGCGACAGCTCGTGCGGCGGGCCGAATCCGATCCGCGGTGGCGGCGCTGGATCAATCCGGCGTATGTCGCGCGCGCGCACGAGTTCTTCGAGCGGCATGGCGGCAAGGCGATCGTCCTTGCCCGGTTCATGCCGATCGTCCGGACATTCGTGCCGTTCGTCGCTGGCATCGGCGAGATGTCATACCCGAAGTTCGCGTTCTACAACGTTGCCGGCGCGGTGTTGTGGGTGGGCGTGTGCGTCGGCGCCGGCTACGCCTTCGGCAACGTTCCGGTCGTCCGCGACAATTTCTCTCTCGTCGCCATCGGGATCGTGATCGTCTCGGTGCTGCCGATGGTGGTCGAATTCATCCGCTACCGGCGGACGGACTCAACGACCCAGGCCAGGTAGGCTGCCGAGCCGCCCTCCGCGGCAATCACCAGGAACTCGGGAAGCTCGTAGCTGTGGAGCTCGCGGACGCGCGCCTCGAGCGCATGCACGCGGTCCCGGGTCGTCTTGATGACGAGCTGCTGTTCCCGATCCTGTTCGACCTGTCCCTGCCACCGATACACGGACGTCATCACCGGCAGCACGTTCACGCAGGCGGCGAGCTGCTCGTCGATCAGGGTGCGGGCGAGGGCGGGTCCATCGGCGTCGGCACCGATCGTGGTGAGGACGAGGACGGCCTTCGGTACGGATGAGCTCACGTTTTCTCTTGTACTCGCCGAAAAGCTCTGGTACTCGTAGGGCACCGCTTTAGCGGTGCCATTTGAGACTTGTACTTTCGATCCGGTTGCGGTACAAGCAGGTTGTACTCGGGATCGAAACGCGGTATTCTCCCACGATCAGGCCGTGCAAAAGGACGCCGACAAAGGACTGAGCGCTTCGACGAAAGGGAACCGCCGTCGCCGGATGGTGCAGTACCTGATTGTCTTCGTCGGGTGCGTGCTGGTCATCGACTCGCTGGTGGGCGACAAGGGCGTCCTGCAGATGCTGAAGAAGCGGCAGGAGGCGCGGGCGCTCGATCAGGCGGTGGCGGCGGCGCGGGCCGAGAACGCGCGGCTGTTCCAGGAGCTGGAGCGCCTGAAGCACGATCCCGCCGCGCTGGAGGAAATCGCCAGGCGCGATCTCGGGCTGATCAAGCCGGGCGAGAAGCTGTTTATCATCAAGGACGCTCCTCCAGCCGGCGCCCACCCCGGAACCAAGTAGCTCACCCCCGCCCTTTACGCGTCCCTGCACGCGTGTTACATTGAACGACTCGAACGCTTCGAACGTCCCGAACGATTCGAACGTCTCGAACGATTCGAACGTCTCGAACGATTCGAACGTCTCGAACGATTCGAACGTCTCGAACGATTCGAACGTCTCGAACGACTCGAACGATTCATGCCGCGGGGTGGAGCAGTCCGGTAGCTCGTTGGGCTCATAACCCAAAGGTCGGGGGTTCAAATCCCCCCCCCGCAACCAACGCTGTATACCTTTCCCAGTCGGCCGGAATCGCAGCTGTCAGCATGGCTGCGAGGTTGCCCTTTACATCAATCATCAGCACGCCGTCCCGGGGAGTGAGACGAATCTCCTCCACAAGGTGACGTAAGCCCTGCTGCGCCTCGGTCGGGTCCACCCTGGTCTGAGACAACGCTTGTCGCAGCCCGTTGACCTTGTCAGCGAACAGCGCGCCCATGTTCGGGCCGAGCAGCGGTGGCGGGTCGCTCGCTGTCTCGAGCGTCGAGACGAGCGTCTGCGGCGGGTAGATGTTCCCACCCGAGCACCCCGCAGGCGGACACCGTCAGGCGACGAGTCACTCAGGCATATGGCTTTGGCTTCGAGCCCGCTGGAATCTACGGAGGCACTGCCCTGGCGATGGTTGCGGACCAGACCCTCGAACGGTAAGTGGTTGGATGTCCTCGAACTGGTTCTGGCCCTGAGCTTCAGCAATCAGGGTTCTTCAGCACCTCTTCAGGACTCCGCGCGCGGACGTGGATAAGGTGAGCCCAGGAGGATGCATGAGGCCATCGTTACGTGCCGTCGCCGTGTTCGCCCTTCTCATCTCGCCGCCCGTGGCACCCGCATCGAACGCTCAGGAGATCCCCAACTCGGTGCGCGTCGGACAGCGGGTGTCGATCGTCGATACAAGTGGCGCTGTGATCGAGGGGCGCGTGGAGGGGATCTCCCAGCAGGGTCTTCGCATCTCGGCGCACGGAGCGACGACGGAGATCGCGGTCGGGCGGATTCTGCGCATCGATCAGCAGGACGGCCTGAAAAACGGCGCCCTCATCGGGTTGGCCGTTGGTCTCGGGCTTGGAACACTCGGGGGCGCGATGGACGATCAGGGTCGAGGTCGGCGCGCAACGTTCGTGCCGGTTGCCATGCTCGGCAACGGCCTGATCAGCACCGCGCTCGGAGCCCTCATCGACGCGCTCGTCGACAACCGGCGGACGCTCTATCAGCGGCCGCGAGGGCCGGATGTCAGCGTGACACCGACAGTGCAGGGCGACATGAAAGCGATATCGCTCTCGTTGAGCTGGTGAGACGACTCGCGAGCCGGATGCGTGGGACGAAACGGCCGCGGCCGATCCACCTGTCCGTCGCGCCGGGTGTTGGCACTCCGAGCTTTGTTCGTTTATTTCGTAGCCCGTAGAGAGCCCGCTCAACTGACGCGTTTACGCGGCCAACCACTCCGGCATATCGCTTTGGCTTCGAGCCCCCGCGGGATTTGAACCCTGTCTGCCGCAACCACGGCGCCTGCGGCGCCGCGTTGCTCCGCCCCCCCCGCAACCAATCAATACGGGCCGATTTGTTGATCATCGCGCCGGTTCTTGTAAAGCCTTCATTGACGCTCACAAGGCGCACGTGCCGAATGTCGTGTGTCACTGGCACCGTGAGGCGGATGGCTCAGTGCAGAACGAGTGTCTAGCGTGCGCGGCTGAACTGAAATCAGACTTCGGAGCCGGGCTGCGCGCCGAACTCGGCAGCGGAGCGCGCGTACCGATTCAGAGCGCGGCCGCGGACGTCGAGATCGTCAACGTACATCCGGCATGAGTGAAGCGGTACTCGCGGCGCTGGAAAGACGGCAACGCGTCAGATAGACGCCAACGATGGCGAGGGCACTGAGGAGCCACGTCGGCCCGTTCTCTGGGACTTCGCTGATCGTCAATCGTGCGGGACCACCACCACTGAAGTACGTGCCGAGATGGTCGAAGCGTTGAGTACTAAACCCGAACAGATAGCCACAGGAGTGGGGCAACCCGCTTGGGCCTCTGCCAAACACCTCGATTTCATTGTGTCGAAAGTTAAGTATTCCGTTTCCGTCGACGACTATCTGGTAGACATCGCAGGAGGCTTCTTCGGTGAGTGTCAACAGTGGCCCATCAGGGTTGCCATCATACGGGTCGTTGAAGACCCAAAAATCCTCCTTGAAGACCTCTTGCGTCCACGAAAACGAGAACGCGCCGCCGCTTTGAAAGTCGTATAGGAAAGTGGCGTCAGCGGGTGCCGCCGTGCTGCATAGCAGCACTGAAGACACGAGAGCGAGTCTATACACACGCCGCGAGATCGTACGCGACAGTGCGATCACTCGGATTACTGCGATGAAGGCAAGGCGGGAACCCATTGAACCCTCCAAGGCGCGCGCAATTCTACCTGCGAACAGCGTCGCGAGTTTCACGGCTCACATGCGGTTCAGGAAGTCGTGTGGATCGTGGACTAGGGTGAAATGACCAAAGACTCCTCATTCGGAGTCTTTCGAACCAACAATCGCGCGCAGCCAGTCCTGGCGCGATTCATCCATCATCTGGAGATACAAACCCAATCCGGACGAGATATCGCGGTTGACATAAAGCGTGCGCGGCGGGAGCGTCTGCCGTGTCACGACCGCACCGCTTCGGCCGTCAATGACGACCACCGTGGCGTCGAGCGTGCGCCCCGATTGTCCGAGGACGGCCGTCCGGCGGCCCCGCTGCACGAGCTGCGCAGGCGCCAGCAGGAGCCGGACGACGCCCGTCACGACCAGCCGCGCCTGGCGATCCTCCGCCTGTCGCCGCCAGTACGCTGCGTCATCGAACACGTCCTGGCTGGCGAGGGTCAACGGCTCGGCTTCGACGACTCGCGCACGAGAGGCGCGGCGAAGGTTCTGCCGCACCAGTCGAACCGTCTCAACGTTGACGTCGACTTTGTCTTTTCCCGCTCCGGCGACGAAGCCGGCGACCCAGACGTCGTCAACGCGCGCCATTCGGATCTGCACATCGGCCGGCAGACTCGCCTTGGTCCGCTGCACGCGAGGACCGCAGTTCGACGCCAATACCGCCACACCGAGCCCGACGAGCACCGCACGGATCATCAGGGTGTAAGAGTCATTCGCGCCACAGCTACCAGCTATGTGTTTCCGGCAGAACCGGTTCGGTCGTGTTCCCGTGGCCGTTATCTCAGACAGAGAGGTGACGACATGCGAACCCACATAGTGCTCTTACAGCGCATCCTGACTGGAGTCGCCGTCGTGGCACTCTCCGGATGCGGCTCGACCAATCCAATCAGTCCATCGGCTCCGATCGCCCCGGCTCCCGTAGCGGCGCCTCAAGGTCCGTTCACCGTAACGGGTGTGGTGACCGAACTTGGCGACGATGGCTCGGTCGGCGTCGCAGGCGCTCACGTCGAGGACTCGCAGCGGCATTTCGTCGTCCTGACCGGCGAGGACGGTTCCTTTATGATCCAGGACGTCGAGGCCTTCCAAGGCAACATCTACCTCTATTTCGCCAAGGACGGCTATCAGCCGGTCACGCGAACGCTCGCGCCGACCGCGAACGAAGTGCGGGTGGACATTCTCCTGGTACGCGAGTAACAGTTATTCGCCAATGACCTGCCGGCAGATCATCACGACGGGGCTTGTGTTCGTCAGCTTCGGCTGCCAGGAATCATTGCCCACTGCCCCGTCTGATCTGCAGACGGGAATCATCGTGTATGAGCACGCCGATTTCCTCGGTGCCGCGGCGCACATCACCACGGACGTGAGCGATTTGAAGGACTACAAAGGACCCTGCATCGACGTTGCTGACCAAACAACCACAGACGTCTGGAACGACTGCATCTCGTCGATCCGCGTCGCGCCAGGCTGGTACGCGCATGTCTACGAACACGACGACTTCGATGGGGACTACATCCAGGTCACAGCGGACGTCCCCAACCTGCGCTTTGTAGGCGCCGGCTGCAGCAATGGGTTTAACGACTGCATCACATCGATCCGGGTGTTCGCGCCGTGAGCGCTATCGGTTGAACAGGCGGGCAGTCAGGCCCCGAGCGCAGATCCCGACGGGTTCCCGCACATTTACGAAATGCGGTTACGACTCACCGTCCGCGCGCTCAAATACAAGACTCAGGGATTCAAGGCGTTGAGTGCCCGCGCATGCTCGGTGGGGCGCACACTCGGCATCCGACTTGCGGTGATTAGATGCATGGGTTGGTCCACGATGATTGTCACAGCCCTTCTTTTGGCCGCGCTTTCCGTTGAGGCGGAGGTATTCCCCGAGCGCATGTGCGAGAACCTCCCCGAGGTGAAGCCGGAGGTGAAGGCCTGGGTTGCCGAGGTCGCTCCGGAGCTCGCCCAGGTCAGCGTCAGGGCGCTGCCCGAGAAGACGGCCCTCGACATCTTCGATCGCGCGGCGGCGGCGGGCTGGGGAAGTGTTGACGTCCTCACCGACAGCGTGTTCCGGGAACCGTGCACCTTCTATTTCTCGGGGGAGGCGCTTCGCGCCGTGGACGCGGCCTTCGTGCTGGACCTCGTGACCGTGATCCGGGGACAGGACAAGAAGGGGCAGGATTTCGAAATGACCGCGCTCCTCGCCGGCCGCGGCAAGCTGGTCGTCTTGTACGATCGCGACGGGGTCGTCTACAGGAACGAGAGGCTGGAGCGCGACTTCAAGCTCGCCTCCAGGGTTGTCTTCGAAACGCCGACTGCCGGTGTGCTCAAAAATGTCGAGGGGCTTTGCGCCAAGACGCTGCTGAAATGTGTACGCATCCGCTCGCTCGTGAAGGTCGGCGAGACGATTATGGTCCAGGCCGGCACCTTCACCTCCGAAAAGCCGCTGACGCCTATCCTGGCTCGGACCGGTCCGGACGGTGCGGCAGGAGGACGGCGTTGAGTGACGTAGACGAGAGGACTCGCTCGTGAGCGCTTATCGGTTGAACAGGCGGGCAGTCAGGCGCCGGAGACCGTGGCGAGCGTTCGCATCCGCCTGACGCTGCCAGGCGGCGCGCAGCGGCAGGCGCATCTTCACCACCATGCTTCCTCCGGGCTCCGCGGTAATCCACAGGTGCCCGCCGCACTCTGAGATCAGCTCCTGCAGCGCGCGGAGGTCCACTCCCGGCCGGCCGGACGCGACGTGGGATTCCGTCGCGTCTGTGCGCTCGGATGCCTCGCCTTCCGCGGCGGGCCGCGCCACTTCCGTCACCGTTATCAGCGCGTGCGGGCCCTGGCGGACGTTGGGATGCTGGGAGATGAACTTCCCGTCGACGACGACGGTCGAGAGCTCGATTCGCAGGCGCCCACCGTGCGGCATGCGCTGGCGGCCGTAGCTCGCAACGTTGACCAGCAGCCGTTCAACACGCTCGGCGTTCACATCGACGTGCACGGACGACGAGGTCTTCCGCAGTTCGAGCGTGATGGCATCGCCGGCCACCTGCTTCAGCACGGGCTGCAGGTCGTGCAGGATCCTGTTCACGTCAACGGGGGCCAGAGAAGCCGTCTGTTCGTCCCCATATGCGACCAACTGATGGAGGATGCTGCCGGCCAGCGTCACGTCATCGAGAAGCGTCCCTGCGCGATCCTGCTGTCCGTCGCCGCCAGTCATCGTCGTCAGCAGCCGCTGCGTTTCCCGGTAGACGTCCCGGAGCAGCTTCTCGCAGGTCATCGCGATCTCGGACGCCACGCGCCCAACAGCCTCCATCCGGTGAGCCTCTCTCAGCCGGTCCTCGAGTACACGAACACCAGTGAGATCTTCAGCGGCGATCTCGACCACGCCGGACACGGACGGACGCGCTGACAAGCGGACAGCGACGCGTGCGCCGTCCTTCCTGATGCAGGTCGTCTCGACCGATTCTGTGACTGCGGAGTTCATTGAACGCTCGATCAGCCAGACCAGGTCGTCGCGGGATTCAAAGAGCGTCGCCGCGAAATCCTTGTCGCGCAGCTCAACCGGCGTGCGACAGCCAACGAGAGCCGCGAATGCGACATTGGCGCTTGCGAGCGCGCCATCACGCGCGCACCTGATCAACGGCACCGGCGTCTGCTCGAACTGCCGCCGGTTCTCGACCTCACTGGCGTCGAGTCGAGTCTGCAGCGCCGCCGAGGCTCGTCCCTGCTCCTCTATCCGTGAGTCTCGTTCCGCGACTGTCCGCTGAAATCTGGCGAGTGCACTGGCGTGGATCCCGGACAGACGCTGGAGCTCGGCCTCGAACTCTACTCCGCGGGCTGTCAGGCGGTCCGCCGCCAGGGCGCGCTCGCGCGCGATCTGGGCTTCCAGACGGGCCTGCTCGGCGCTCGCGTTTGCGGTAATCGTCGCGATTTCGTCACGATACCGTTGCTCGGCCTCCACGGCGGCACGCCGGGCTTCGGTGATAGCGCACTCGACGGTCGTACGAGCTTCGGTTTCTTGAGCGAGCGTGGCTTCGACGCCGCGCAGTTGCTGTTCGAGGCTGGCCTGCGCGGTGGCGATCGACGCCAGCTCGGCCTGGAGCTGTGCCTCGCGTTCGGCCAGCCGCGTGGCCGCCGTCGCCATCGCCGACCGGTGCTGCTGCCGCTCGTCCGCGAGCTCGGCCTCGTGATCGTGACGCTCGCGCGACAGCTGGTCTTCCCAGTGGGTCCGATCAGCACGGGCGTTTTCGGTGATTGCTGCGATTTCGTCGCCGAAGCGACGCTCGGCGTCTGCCGCCGCTGATCGAGCGTCTGCGATAGCGCGCTCGAGTGCGATACGCGCTTCGGTTTCTTGAGCGAGCGTGGCTTCGACCTCACGCAGTTGCTGTTCGAGGCTGTCGCGCGTGCCGGTGATCGACGCCAGCTCGATCTGAAGCTGTGCCTCGCGCTCGGCCAGCCGTGTGGCGGCTGTCGCCATCGCCGATCGATGCTGTAACTCCGCATCGCCCAGCGCGGCCCTGGCGTCGGTTATCCGCCGTTCAAGGGCGTGCCGAATGGCTGCCGCCTCGACACGCATTGACGCGATCTCGGTCTCGCGTTGCGCCAGAGCGGCAGCCGCGGCGGCCATCGCCGACTTGTGCTGCCCTTCGGCACTGGCGTGAGATGTTCGCGCAGAGGCGAGCGTGTCCTCGGCGCTGCGGCGCTTTGCGATTTCCTGTTCGATGTACGTCTGATATGCCGCCTGACGTTCCGCGGCAACGGTTCGGTCACGCGAGGCCCGCTCGCTCACCTTGGCGAGAGCGGTTTCGACTTCAGCGATGCGATGTTCGAGCGCCGCGCGGGCAGCGGCCTCATCGGCGTACTGGGCGCTGAGCTCGGCCTCGCGCTGTGTCAGCTGCTCGACCTCTTTGACTGCCAGCTCGTGGCGCTGCCTCGCAGATGAAAGAGCCGACTCGACATAACTCAGCTGCTGTTCGAGACCGTTACGGGTTTCCGTGACGGCCGACAACTCCGTCGCGAACTCCGCTTCGCGTTCGGCCAGCCGTGCGACGGCATCGGCTTCAGCACGTGCCAGCCGCTCGACGACTGCCGCCGCGGACGTCTCGGCGTGCCTGGCACGTTCGACTTCCAGGGCCGCTGCACGCAGCTGTTCGTCAACCATGGCGCGGACCGCATTGGCCCGTGCGATGTCTCTCTCGTACTGCGCGCGCCGCGCAGCCAGCTCCTGTTCGAGCACAAGGCGCGCGGTACGTTCCCGGCTGATGATGTCCGCGAGGTTGTCCTGGGGTTCGGCCGCCGCGGCGGCCCGCGCGGTAAGCCAGTCCTTCTGCCGCCGCCGGACGGAGGCTTCGAGGTCAGCTAAGCGCTGCTCCAGCACCGACTTAGAGTCAATGGGCATCGCTACGTCCGTTCGCCATCTCGATCATCTTCATGCACTGAGGCGCAAAAACGAGAACGGTACGCCGGGTCTATCGGCTGCGCGCGCACAGTTCTGCACCCCCCTTTCCCTCAAACCGGAGAGACCAGGCGCCGGGGCGCCGAAAACGCATAGCTGCTCGGACGATGTGGCACGACGATGACGCGGTCTGCCGAGTTGCCGGCGGATGACGTCAGCTCCGGCGTGGTGAAGGTAAACGCGAGTTTCGGGCGAGGTGACACCATGCGGTCGTACGAGTTTCATGATGCGCACATCCACCTGACGAACTACATCCAACGAGGCACGGACGTACACCACTTCGTGAACATGATGGGAACGACGATCGGTCGTGCCACGCTCTTCGGCATCCAGCTGCAGCAGCAGTGGAAATGGGGAAACGCCGGCGATTTTGCTCCCAGGTACTCCCTCCGGACGGCCGCACCGGTGTCTGACCACTCGTTCACGGATGCTTTCATCGCAACGGCGTTCAGGTCGCTGCTGCCGGCGCAGCAGGCGCGTCTGGACCCGATGATCACCGGATTCAATCCGGCGGACGTGGAGGCGGCGGATCACATCCGGCGCGTGCTGTTGACGTTTCCAGGCGTGTTCTCCGGGATTGGGAACCTGACGCTTCACTCGGACTCTGCCTCCTCGACCAACGGCGGGAAGGCGGCGTCATCTGTCCATCCGGTCCTCGACAGGATCTTCGAGGTCGCGGCGGAAGCCGGCCTGGTGGTGATCCTGCACAGCGACATCGACACGCCCTATCCAAAGGCCGATCGGGAGCCGTTCGCGATCCTGCAGTTGAAGGAGTTGTTCCGGCGGCATCCACGCACGACGATTATCTGGACGCATCTCGGCGCGGGCCGCCTCGTCCGGCCCCTGCAGGAACAGGCACAGCTCGTCGATCGCGTGCTGAGCCAACCCGAGCTCCGTCGCCTGTATTTCGACATCTCCTGGGATGCCGTCGCAAAGTATGGCGTCGCCACGCGGGAGAACACGGCGCGGCTGGCGGACGTGGTCAATCGATACCCCGATCGATTCCTGTTCGGCACCGGCGTCGTCGCGCCGAAGAGTCTGGAAGGGATCACGTCGGTGTTCCACCTCTATGACCCGTTGTGGAGGCTGCTGACGCCGGATGCGAGCCACAACGTACGGCTCGGGAACTACGAGCGCCTGTTCGACGGGGCGCGTCGCGAGGTGCGCGCGTGGGAAAAGGCGCAATTGAGGGCCGCTCGACGCGCGAGTTCAGCCCACAGCCCGGAAGCGTCCATCGCCACGTAACGCTCGATCTCAGGGTGGCCGCCCTTCTGCGGCGGCCATATAATCTCCGCGCAATTCGGACGGGCTTCGCGCGCATCGAGCCGCCCGAACGCGAGGGGATCACCATGAGACATGTGCTGTGGGTGCTCGTCGCAATCGCGTCAGTTCCTTTCTTTCTCCCCGCCCCTCTGCGGAGCCAATCGGTCACGGCGAAGGTGGACATGAGGGCACCGGCGCCGCGGCTTCCCAACGGGAAGCCCGACTTCAGCGGCGTCTGGGCTCGACCCGGCACGCAGGATCTGACCGAGACGTTCAAAAACGCCAACGGCACCAGCAATCGCGGCGAGCCGAACCCGCTGCCGTTTACGCCGTGGGGTCAGGCGCAATGGGACAACTACAACCCGGTCAGGGACGGCGACTACGCGGGCAGCTGCATGCCGTTCGGATGGATCCGCTCGTTCACGCCGCATCCGATGCAGATCGTGCAGAACACCGAATACATCACCTTCCTGTTCGAGCAGAGCACGATGTTCCAGACGGTCAACACGGAAGGCCTGCCCCACCGCAAGGACTGGCCGCCGACCTGGTTCGGTGATTCACGCGGCCGCTGGGACGGTGATGCGCTGGTGATCGAGGCGGTGAACTTCAATGGCTACGTGAAGCTCGGCACCATCGGCCATCCGATGAGCGACCAGGCGAAGCTGACGATGACGTTCAGGCGGCCGGATTTCGGACGCATGCAGTTCACGTGGGTGCTCGACGATCCGAAGACCTACACCAGGCCGATCAGCAACGACCGCGTCTTCGTGCTGACGCCGAACGTCGAGATCATGGAGTACGCCTGCATGGAGGGAAACCTCACCTCCCTGCTCGAAAAGTCGATCAGCCCGTGGACCGGTCCGCAAATCCACGACGTCAATCTGGTCTACGGAACCGAGCGCGACTGGCCCGCCTACGATCGGACGAAGCCCCTGACGTTCGCCGGCGTCATCAAGGAGACGCGCTACGACAAGGCGCCGTACGGGGTGATCGTCCTCGACGTCAACGGCAAGAACTGGACGGTGATCCTCGCACCGCCGGTGAGAATGGATTTCCGCGACCTGACCGAACCGATGCTCAAGCCGGGCACGACGGTCAGCGTGCAGGGCTTCGCCAGCAGACGGGACGCGGGAGAGCTGCGCGCGGAGACCATCACGATCGGCAAGCGTTCATTCGATCTGCGCTGACACAGCGACTAGACTCGGCGGCGAGCAGGTATCGCCAGCAGAACGATCCCGCCGACGATCAGGGCCGCGCCGAGCAACGGCGGCACCGTAAAGCCTTCACGTTCTTCCGTCTGCACCTGCACCGGGCCGGCGTCGACGATGGTGTCCCGATCCGTCCAGAACACGCCGCCGACCACGAGCACGACGATTCCCACCACGACGAGCGCCAGACCAACCACGCGACGTCCGTTCATTGAAGCCTCCGGCAGTTGGCTTGCAAGCGAAGGGCCGCGTACCGTCAGGAAACGACTAGGCTCTGCTTCGAATCGGCACGACGCGCGCCCGCATGTAAGCCAGGTATGTCGCCATGGCGAGCAGCAGCAGCGTGATCAGCGCCGAGGACCATTCGCTGCGCGCAAGGTGGAAGATTGTGGCGCAGACCATCACGACCATGATCCCGACCGCCGCCCACGTCACCAGCCATGGCAGAATCCGTGTCAGCCCCGGCAGGATGAGTCCGATCGCGGCCAGGATCTCGGCGACGCCGAGAGACAGCTGAAACCACCGCGGCATCGACGCGTTCATCTGCACGGCGATGTCGGGCGGCGGAGTCAAAAAGAGCAGCCCGTGCGCGAAGAACGCCGCCGCGAGGAGAAGCTGCAGAACCCAGAGCACGATGTTCATCACTGCCTCCGTTTAAAACACTAGACTCCCCCGTACGAACCGAATCATCGATCCGCCCGTCGCGGCCTGGATACCCGATTACAAATCTGATGAGATAGCCGCAGGGGTGGCCCCTTGGAGCCTTGACTTCACGTGACGCTGTCTAGTAAACCTCCCTCTTTCCAGCGGGGAGAGAAGGGATGAGTCCGTGAAGATCAAACGAATCGTACTCGGTGTCCTGGCGTGTGCGCTGGTCTCCGCCGTCGCATTCGCACAGGGATTTGTCAACATCAAGGAGTTGCTCACCGGATACGAGGAAGTCCCGTCGGTGTCCACCGGCGCAAGCGGAGAATTCACCGCCAAGATCCGGAAGGATTCAACGATCGACTGGCAGTTGAGTTATTCGGATCTCGAAGGCGCCGTCCAGCAGTCGCACATCCATCTCGGTCAGACGGGAGTGAACGGAGGCATCACCGTTTTCCTGTGCACGAATCTGGGCAACGGCCCGGCTGGAACCCAGCCATGCCCGGCACCGCCGGCGACCATCAGCGGCGTAATCACCGCCGCCGATGTGAGTCCGAACATTCCCGCCACCCTGGCCGCACGAAATCAGGGATTGAATACGGCGGAGATGGACGAACTGCTGGCGGCAATGCGCGCCGGCGCAACCTACGTCAACATTCATTCGACAACGTGGCCCGGCGGCGAGGTGCGGAGTCAGATCGACAACGGACTTCCGTAAGAACAGGCCACAGGAATCAGGAATCAGGAATCGGGCCTCAGCTGAGGCCTGATGCCTGACCCCTGAGGCCTGCTTTATCCAACCATCTGTTCGGCGGGGGCGGCTTCGAGCATCTCGCGGATCGCCGAGAACGGCATCACGCGCACGAGCTCTTCGATGTTCGTCACCTGCTCGTGCAGCAGCTCCGAGGCGCACTGCGACATCGTGAACGTGCTCGCCTTCGATGACGCGGCGAGCTCGTCGGCCGGCACTTCCTTCGCGATCATCACGGCATCGTCCTGGGTCGGCACCCACAGCTCGCCGACCATCACGCGGCCGCTGAAGCCGGTGAAGTTGCACGCCGGGCAGCCGGAGCCCTTGACCAGCTCCCAGTTCGACAGGTTCGCGCTGAACGGCAGCTGATCGATCAGGTGCTTGGACGGCTGATACGGCGACTTGCAGTCCTTGCACACACGGCGCACCAGCCGCTGGCCGAGGACGCCGGCGATGGTCGACGCGATCGTGTTGGAGTCGATGCCAAGATCGCGCAGGCGCGAAACCGATTCGACAGCGGTCGTCGTGTGCAGCGTGCTCATCAGCAGGTGGCCGGTCTGCGCGGCGCGCAGCGCCATCTGCGCGGTTTCGCTGTCGCGAATCTCGCCGATCATGATCACTTCCGGATCGTGCCGCAGGAACGAGCGCAGGTATTTCGCGAAGGTGTTCCCGATCTGATCGTTGACCTCGCACTGCGAGAACTGCTCGTAGACGTACTCAATCGGGTCCTCGGCGGTGAGGATCCTGATCTGCGGCTTGTAGAGCGTCTTCAACGCCGCGTAGAGCGTCGTGCTCTTCCCCGATCCGGTCGGACCGGTGACCAGGAGGATCCCGGCGCTCCGTTTCAGCAGCTGCCCGAACTGCACCACCATCGTCTTCGGCAGCCCGAGTCCGTCGATCGACGCCGGCAGCCGCGACTTGTCGAGCACGCGGATGACCACGCTCTCGCCGTGCATGCTGGGAATGATCGAGACGCGCAGGTCGATGGTGATCAGCTCCTCGCCTTTGCTGACACGCACGCGGAAGCTGCCGTCCTGCGGCCGGCGGCGCTCGGCGATGTCCAGCTTCGCCAGAATCTTGAAGCGCGACACCATTTCGCGGCCCAGCTGATTGCAGGCCGCCTCGATGTCGCCCAGCTGCGGCGCCTGCAGCAGACCGTCGATGCGGAAGCGGATGCCAATGCGGTTCGACAGCGTCTCGATGTGGATGTCGCTCGTGCGCTGCTCGATCGCCACCGCGAGCAGCTTCTGCACGATGACGTCGGCGCCCTTGAATTCGTATCCGTAGTTGTTGACGCGAACGTCCTCGGCCTCTTCGTCGAACTGGAGGTCCATCACGCCGGTTTCGACGGTGCCGCCGGAGGGTCCCTGCAGCGCTTCGCTGTACAGGCGCGCGAACGCGGCCTTGATCGATTCGTGCGACGCGGTGACGACGCTGATGCTGTAGCCGGTGATGCGCTTCAACTCGCCGACGACGGTCTGGTCGGACGGGTCGTCCATGCAGACCGTCAGGCTCTGCCCAATCGAGCTGACCGGGAGCAGGCAGTGGCGGCGCGCGTAGGCGTGATTGATGATCCGGCCAAGCGCCGGGTCGATGCGCATCCGCTCGAGATCGACGAAGGGCACATTGAGCTGTTCGCTCAGCGCCTGGCGCATCACGTCGTCGCTGATGAAACCCAGCTTGACGAGCAGGCGGCCCAGCCGCACGCCCTTGTGATGTTTCTGCTGCCGGAGCGCGTCCTGCAGCTGCTCCTGCGAGATCGCGCCGATCTTGACAAGAGACTCTCCCAGCGGGAGGCGTTCCTTGCGCGCGCCCGACGTCGCAAGATGGATATCGGGCTTCTTTTTGGCGTCTGTCGACGACGTTGCCTTCATAGGGGGATCCTGTTTTGAGCCGCAGGCGTCGGAGCAAGACACAAGCCACACGGGCGCCACGTGTTGCGCGTTTTCATTAGCAAAAAGCCGCTGAAACAGGATCAAGCCGGAGGCTGCCCTGACGCCGGGCACAAATCTGGTCGGCAACTCACAAAACTGAACGCCCAATCACAAGCCTGGCATCAGGCGGACGCGCGGGATCTGGCCCGCTAAAATAGCAGCCATAGGAAATTATGTGAGCCGCCTACCGCTGATCCTCGGGACAGCCCTCACCGTCTTCCTCACCTTCGCCTTCCGCTGGCTCAATCAGACCGAGTTCGTGAACGATCACTTCGATCACGTCGCGCTGGCGCTGCAGCTGCGGCTCGGGGATCTGCCGGTGCGCGACTTCGTCGACGAAGGCATGCCGCTGATGTACGCGGTCTCCGCGGTGGCGTGGGAGCTTCTCAAGTCTCCCTTCTATTCGGAAACCGTCGTTATCGCCCTGGGTTTTGCAATCGCCGCCGGACTGAGCTTCCGCCTCGCGGCGCTCATTTCGGGCTCGGCGCTCGCGGCGGGGCTTGCCGTGTTCGCGCAGGTCGCGCTCAACCCGCGCACCTACAGCTATCCGAAGCTGTTCGTCCAGGCCGTCGCGCTCACTGTCGCGTGGTGGGCAGTCAAGCGTCCGACCGTTTCCCGGCTGGCCGCGCTCGCGGCGGCCACCGCACTCGGCTACTACTTCCGCCACGATCACGCGCTCTATCTTGGTGTCGCAAGCGTGGCGCTCCTTGCCGTCGCCCAGTGGCAATCGGGGTTCGTGACGATGGCGCGCTCGATTGCGACGTACGGAGCGCTGGCCTTCCTGTTCGTGCTGCCGCATCTGGCGTACGTGCAGTGGGCGGTCGGAATCCCGACCTATCTGCGCGTCGCGCGTGCCTACGTAAGCGGCGAATCGGTCTCCGGCGTGTATCGCGTTCCGGTCCTGTCCGTGAATGCCCGCGAGGGACTCTGGATCTCGCCCGAAACGCGGATCGTCCACGTCAGATGGGCGCCCAGCGTAGACGATCGCGTACGCGCCCGGCTGGAGGACACCTACAAGCTGGACGTCGTCACGCATGTCGAGGACCGCACCTGGCGGTATCGCGCGCGCAACACATCCGCCGCGAACCTGCAGGCAATCCGGTCGGACTCGAACGTCGAAGACACACACGGATTCGATCAGGTTTCGCGCAGCGACCGCTGGCGGCGCCTGCTGGCCGAATCGCACGTCGGTCCCGGATGGCACACGCGCGAGAACAGCGTCGCGCTGATCTTCTGGCTGTACTGGCTGCTGCCGATCCTCGGGCTGGCCACTGTCTTCGTGCGGAGGCGCGTGCTCGCGATTCCCGAAGCGGCGATTGCCGTCATGCTGTCCACGCTGGCGCTCTGTTCCAATCTCGTCTTCCTGCGCCATCCGCTGGAGGCGCGTCTGCCCGACGTCGGTCTGTCGCAGTCGGTGCTCGCCGCGTGGATTGGCGCCAGCGCGTGGCGATGGTGGCCCGCGCCAGGGGTTCGCCGCCGCCTGACCCGCGGCGTCGTGGTCCTGGTAACGGCAGCGGCGCTCAGCGCCGTCGCGGTCTTCGGAGAGACCGGCAAGCTCCTGGCCGCCGCCGGCGTCTTTCAAGGCCCCGGCGAAGTTGTCCGCCGCTGGCGCGACATCTCCGCGCGGCTTCACGACATGAATCCGGGTCCGGTCCCGGGCTATCCGTCGGGAATGCTGCTCCCGTTCATCGAGTACGTCAGGGAGTGCACCAGCCCTGAGGATCGTCTGCTGTACGGCTGGTACTCGCCGGAGCTCAATGTCGTTACCGGGCGCGGATTTGCAGGAGATCATCGACGGTTTTACAGACGGCTCTCCTCCTGGGAACAGGCCGTCACCATCTCTCATCTGCGCCGAGTGCGGGTCCCGTTCCTCATCATCCCCGTCGATCGCCATCAGTGGTTCGCCGACACCTATCCGGATATCTGGGAGTACCTGAAGCCTCGGTACGAGCAAATGGCGGTCATCCCACCCGGCGACGAACGCGGTTTTGAAATCTGGCGCGACGTGTCACGGTCCGGGAACGGCGTTTACCGGACGACGAACTGGCCGTGCCTTCGATAGAATCCCCCCTTACCGAAAAACCCCTTGCGCGACTCCGTCCCTGGTGACCCCCGGCTCGACGAGTTGTTCAGCGCTGCGTACGAAGAACTGCGCCGGCTGGCGTCGCTCGTCAAGAGCGACGACCCGCGCGCGACGCTCAGTCCGACGACGCTCGTCAACGAAGCGTTTCTGAAGCTGGCGGCGGCGCCGCGGTTCAAGGTGTTTTCGAAGCTGCACTTCCGCCGGATCGTGGCGCGGGCGATGCGCCAGGTGCTCGTCGAAGCGGCGCGAAGGCGCAACGCCGCGAAACGCGGGCGCGATGTCGTGTTCGTGACGCTTGATGAATCGATGGTCGAAGGGGTGACGAGCGCCAGGGACGTGCTGGCGCTGGACGCGGCGCTCGACACGCTCGAAAAGATGAACCCGCGCCAGGCGGAGATGGTCGTCTGCCGCTTCTTCGGCGGGCTCGACGTCGCGGAAACGGCGGCCGCGCTCGACGTCTCGGAAGCGACCGTGCAGCGCGACTGGCGCGCCGTCAAGGCGTGGCTGGCCCGCGAGCTTCGCAATCATGGATAGCGAACGCTGGGAACGCATCCAGGCGGTCTTTCACGAAGCGGTCGCGCTGCCGCCGGCGGAGCGTCACGGCTACGTTGCCGCGGCGGCCGGCGCGGATACCACGCTCGCCGAGGAGGTCCTCGCCGCGCTCGAAGAGGATGCCCGCGGATTGACGCTCCTTGACGGCGGCATCGGCCGCGTAGCCGGGCCAATCCTCGACGGCGCCCGCGCGGCGGTGGAACAGATCGGACCGTATCGTCTCGTGCGCGTGGTCGGCGAAGGCGGCATGGGCACCGTGTTCAAGGCCGAACGCGTCGATCTCGGCACCAGCGCGGCGATCAAGATTCTGCGCGACGCCTGGCTGTCTCCGTCGCGCCGGCGCCGCTTCTCGGCCGAGCAGCGCACGCTCGCGGCACTCAATCACCCCGGCATCGCCCGGCTCTTCGACGCCGGCGTCCTTGGCGACGGCACGCCATGGATCGTCATGGAGTACGTCGACGGGGTGCCCATCACCGACTACTGCCAGACGCATCAGTTGCCGCTCGCGGAGCGCCTCCGTCTGTTCCGCGCCGTCTGCGACGCGGTGAATTACGCGCACCGTCACCTCATCATCCACCGGGATCTGAAACCATCGAACATCCTCGTTGCCGCCGACGGCAGCGTGAAGCTGCTCGACTTCGGGATCGCGAAGCAGCTCGCCGAGACCGACTCGGACACGGACGTCACACGGACCGGAATGCGGGCGATGACGCCAGCCTACGCCGCACCCGAACAGATTCGGGGCGAGCCCGTCGGCGTGTACACCGACGTCTTCAGCCTCGGCATCCTTCTCTACGAGCTGGTGACCGGGAGCAGGCCGTACGAAGTGGCAGCGGATGCCTCCGCGGACGCCCGGTCAGCGGTGTTCGACCGCGATCCGCCGCGACCGTCGGGCGCACGGAAGCACACTGACCTCGACGTCCTCGTGCTGACAGCATTGCGCCCCGATCCGGCGCGGCGCTATGCGTCGGTCGAGGCGCTCATTCGCGACCTCGAACACTACCGGAACGGCGACGCACTCGAAGCGCGCGCCGACGCGGTTGGCTACCGGCTCGCGAAATTCGCCCGCCGGCACTGGCGCCCGCTTACCGCCGCCGCCGCGACGATCACCGTGATCATCGGCCTTGTCGCGTTCTATACCATCCGCCTGGCGACCGCCCGCGACTCCGCCGTCCTCCAGGCGACGCGCGCCGAACGCATCCAGGAGCTGCTCCTCGGACTCTTCACCGGCGGCGACACCAGCGCCGCCCCCGCCGACGATCTGCGCGTCCTGACGCTGCTCAATCGCGGCGTGCAGGAAGCCGACGCGATTCGCGGCGAGCCCGCGGTGCAGGCCGAAATGCACGCGACGCTCGGCACGATCTACGGACGGCTTGGCGATTTCGCGCGCGCCGACGGGCTGCTGCGCAAGGCGCTCGACGAGCGCGTGCGGCTGTCCGGCGCCGGCAGCCCGGAGGTCGCGGACGTCGAGCTGAGGCTGGCGCTCCTGCGCAGCGGCCAGGCGCAATTCGACGAAGCCGAGCGCTTTGCCCGGCAGGGACTCGAGTCGCTGCAGAAGCTCGGCCCGTCGGCGGCAGCCGCGGTTGCCAGCGCGTACACGACGCTCGGCGAGGTGCTGACCGAGCGTGGGCGCTACCCGGACGCGATCAGGACGCTCGAGGAAGCCAGCCGCCTGCAGTCGGGTTCCGGCGACGACAACGCCGACTATGCCAGGACGCTGCGCCAGCTCTTCAACGCGCATTTTTACGCCGGCCACTACGAGGTCGCCGACGAGATCGGACGGCGCGTGCTGTCGATGACGCGCAGCATCAGCGGCGATCGTCACGCGCTCGTCGCCGACGACCTGATCAACCTCGGAGCCATTCAGTCCGAGCGCGGCAAGTACCAGGAGGCGGAAGCGTTCTACCGCGACGCGCTGGCTATCACCGAGGGGTGGCACGGCGGGGACAGCCCGCAGACCGGATCGGCGCTGACGATGCTCGGGCGATCGATCGTCTATCAGAAGCGATTCGACGAGGCGCGCGTGCTGCTGCAGCGCGCGCTGGGAATTCAGGAACGTGTGTTTGGCCTCGACCATCCGCGCGTCGCCTCTGCGGTCAACGACCTCGGCAACATCGCCGTGCAGAGCGGCAGGCTCGACGACGCCGAAGCCGCGTTTACGCGGATGGGAGACATTTACCGCAAGGCGCACGGTGGAAAGCACTTTCTCGTCGCCACCGCAAACTCGAACCTTGGCGGCGTGTTCCTCGCCAAGAAGGACTACACCCGCGCGGAATCGCTGTACCGCGGCGCCGTGGCGATGTACACGGACACACAGGGACCGGATCACCTGAATACCGGCATCGCGCGGATCAAGCTCGGTCGAGCGCTCCTGCGCCAGCAGCGCTCCGCCGACGCTGAGCGGGAAATCCTCGCCGGTTACGACATCGTCAGCCGGCAGTCGTCACCGTCGGTGAGCTGGCTGCGAGCGGCACGTGAGGATCTCGTGACTCTTTACACCGCGGCGGGCCGTCCGGAACAGGCGGCGAAATACCGTGCAGAGAATCAGCCGCAATGATGCTTTCCGTCTTGCCGCCGCACTGAGCCGTAGCTATACTGGCCGCTCTTCTTCCCAGACAAACGCAAGCCGGGAGGTTCCCATGCCGCGACGCCGCCGCATGGTTCAGGGTGTCGAGTCGTCGCAGGACCTCGAGCGCAAGCTCCAGATCCTCGAGCGCGAACTGGAAGTGCAGCGCGCGGCGATGGAAAAACTGAAGTTGTTGGGTCCGGCCGAGAAGGCGACGCAGGCCCGTGCGGGCCTGACACGCCGCAAGTCGGCCTGAACCTGGTCCGCCTGGTCCGCCTAAAGGCGCCCGCCTTCGCGCAAAGCGCTCCGGCGAGGCCTCGCCGAAGCCGTAGCGGCGGCGGGGACACTACGTACTACCGCTTGTTCGCGGGCGCCTGCTCCAGCAGACGGCGTAATTCCGCTTCGATGACATCCGGCGCGCATGGCTTCGTCAGCACCCGCAGGATACCGGCCTGGCGGAATCGATCGGGTTGTTCGAGATATTCGGCGTGTCCGGTGACCGCGAGAATCGGGATGTCGCGCGTGCCATCCGACTGTTGAAG
>Ga0247825_10000280_pt1 | contig 31681 bp, 30 predicted proteins | sample 13C_Vanillin_Day_FD_194413 | JGI IMG/M metagenome (GOLD analysis project Ga0247825, IMG submission 194413) | Soil microbial communities from agricultural site in Penn Yan, New York, United States - 13C_Vanillin_Day48 | ecosystem: Environmental > Terrestrial > Soil > Agricultural land | place... | reverse complement strand
GCCTGCCGTAGCGCGGCGCTCGGGCGCAAGCTCGAGCAGCTCGAGCGTCTGCGCATCAAAACGCACGCCGTAGTCCCTCCACGCCGACTCAAGCGACACATAGCCCTGCCGCACGTCGGCCTGCAGCGCATCGAGCGGACGCGCGGACGGCGGGCCAAAGCCGCCGCCGCCGCCCGAGCTCATGATGTAGCAGTCGCCCTTCTGCAGGCGCGTATCGACCTTGCCGCCCGGGAACATCGTGAGCTCGCCGTTCGCGCGGCGGATGGCGATGCGGTTGCCCTTGGCGTGCTTACCGCCGGCGAGACCCCAGGGCGGATTCACCACGCGGTCCGAGCGCGTCATGTAGTTGATCGGTGCTAGTGCCTCGACTTCCACCTCGGTCCCTAGGCCGCCGCGGAAGTGCCCGGCGCCGCCGGAATCCTGACGCAGCTGGTAGCTCCGGACAAGCAGCGGAAATTTGTTTTCCACCTGTTCCGAAGGTCCGTTGTGCGTGTCGCCGTCGTTCATGCAGATGGTGCCGTTCACGCCGTCCTCGTCGCACTTCGCGCCCCAGCCGCCGCCGATCAGCCCACCGAGATAGAGCCACAGGCGGCCGTCGCGCGGATGGATGCCGTTGATGTTGGCGGTGAGGAGGTCGGCGTGGTGACCGGCGATGACGCGCTCGGGGATCGCCGGCGCGAGCGCCTTGAAGATCGTGTCGACCACGGTCATCGGGTAAGTCATCCACACCCGGTAGGGCGCCGGGTGCACTGCGCTCACCACGGTGCCGGGAGGCAGGATCACCTCGAGCGGCCGGAAGCCGCCGTCGTTGATGGGATAGTCGCCCGGCAGCGCCAGGCATTTGAACGCCACCTGCGCGCACGCCACGCCGGCATTGGAGTTGTAGAAGCCCTTCACCTGCGGGCTCACGCCGGAGAGGTCGATGCTCATCTCGTCGCCCCTAACCGTGACCTTGACCCTGATGGGCACCGGTTTTCCGATGTCGACGCCGTCGTCATCCATCTGCGACTCGGCTTCGTAGACGCCGTCCGGGATCGAGGCCACCTGCAGGCGCGCCTCGGTCTCGCTCTGCGCCATGATGTCCTCGAGGCTCGCCAGCAGCGCCGCGACGCCGTGGCGCGCGAGCATCGCCTCCATGTGCTTCACGCCGACTCGGCAGGCGGACAGCTGCGCCTCCAGGTCGCCCATAGCGCGGTCCGGGCGGCGCACGTTCATCTTGATGAGCTCGCGCACATCCACGTTCACCTTGCCGCGCTCGTGGTACTTCACGTGGGGGATCTGCAGGCCCTCCGAATAGATGTCGAAGGTCATCCCGTTCAGAATGCCGCCGATGTCCTGCCAGTGCGCCATGCAGGTCGAAAAAGCGACGATCTCGCCCTTGTGGAATACCGGGATGGAGAACGTCAGGTGGTTGAGGTGCGCGCCGGTGGTATAGGCGTCGTTGGTGAGCAGGATGTCGCCCGGGTGCATGCGTTCGTAGCCCCAATGCGCGATCTTCGCCTTCACGGTGTCCGCCATGCCGCGGATGAACATCGGCAGTCCGAGGCCGATCGACAGCGTGTCACCGCGCCGATCGAACAACCCCACGGTGAAGTCCAGCGCCTCGTAGATGATCATGTTGTACGAGGTACGCATCAGGACCGATTTCATTTCCTCGGTGGCGGCGAGCAGGCCGTTGCGCACCAGCTCCGCGGTGACCGGGTCCGCCTTGCGCTTGCGGTTTCTGACTTTCTTGGTGAAGGACGGGTGGAGCATCTCCATGGCTAGCTCAATCCTATGCCGATCACCAGGTTGCCGTGCGCGTCCACGCGCAGTCTATCGCCCGGCTGCAGCACCGTGGTGGAGGCGTGCTCCTCCACCAGCGCCGGGCCGGCGATGCGGTTGCCCGCCTTGAGGGCATCGCGCCGCAACGTGGCGCACTTGAGCCAGCCCTTTCCCGGAAAGAAAACGCGCCTTGCGCCGGCGTTGGCCTGCGCAGGCGGCTTCGAGCCGCCGCGCGCGATCTGCGCGAGCTTCGGCTTCTTCATGACGCCGGTGACCGTGCTGCGGATGCTGACGATCTCCGCTGGCTCCTCCGGTGAGCCTCGGCCGTAGCGCTCCTCGTGCAGCTCGTCGAAGTGCTTCTTGATGCCGGCCGTGCCGCCGCGGGAGAACACCGAGAGCGGCACGTCGACCGTCACGGCGTGCTCCTGGCCGACGTAGCGCATGTCGAGCGAGCGCCCCAGCACCAGCTTGCGCGTCTCGAGCGCCGCGCCTCGCACCGCCGCCCTTCCCTGTGCCTCCAGCTCGGCGAACCAGCGCTGGATGTCCTTGAGATCCACCTGGTCGAGGCGCACGAAGCGCGACTGCACGAGATCACGGCGGAAGTCGGATAGCAGCATGCCGAACGCCGAGAAATGGCCCGGCGCGGTCGGAATCACGACCCGCGGAATGCGCAACTCGTGCGCCACCATGGAGGCATGCAGCGGCCCGGCGCCGCCGTAGGCGAAGAGCGTCGGAAACTGGCCCGGATCGAGGCCGCGATCGGTGGTAACGCCCTTGACGGCATGCGACATGGAGGCGGCAGCGATACGCAGGATACCGGCCGCGGCGTCGATCAACGACAGCCCGAGCGGGCCGCCGATGCGGCTGCGGATCGCTTCCTCGGCCGCGCGCCGGTCCAGGCGCATCTCGCCGCCGAGGAAGCGGTCCTCGGCAAGGCGCCCAAGCACGAGGTTGGCGTCGGTGACGGTCGGCTCGGCGCCGCCCAGCCCGTAGCAGGCGGGGCCGGGCGAAGCGCCCGCGCTTTGCGGTCCGACGCGCAGACCGCCGCTTGCCGCGACGCGCGCGATGCTACCGCCGCCGGTGCCTACCTCGTGGATGTCGATCATCGGCGTGAGCAGCGGCAGCCCGGTGAAGTAGCCGCCGATCATCGTGCTTCCGGTAGTCAGCGCGCGACCACCGCGCACCACGCCCGCCTTCGCCGTGGTGCCGCCCATGTCGAAGGCGATGGCGTTGTCGATGGCCATGATCTCGCACATGGCCTGCGTGCCGATGACTCCGGCGGCAGGACCGGATTCCATCATGCGCACGCAGTCCTGCTTTGCTTCAGGCAGCGAGTACAGCCCACCGGTGGACTGCACCACCATGAACCTGCCGTTGAAGCCGTCGCGCTTGGCCTCGGCGTCGATTTCCTCGAGGTAGCGATGCACGCGTGGACCGACGTAGGCGTTGGCCACCACGGTCGAGGTGCGCTCGAATTCCCGGTACTCCTGCGAAAGCTCGGAGGAGACGGTGACAAAGGCGTTCGGAAAACGCCGCTCGAGATACGCTTTCGCCGCCCGCTCGTGCTCCGGGTTGCGGTACGAGTGCAGGAAGAGAATGGCGATCGCTTCCACGCGCCCGTGCGCAATGCGCTCGGCCGCGGCCTCGAGGCTCGCCAGGTCCATCGGCTCGCGCACCGAGCCGTCGTACATCAGCCGCTCCTTCACTTCGAGACGCAGCGCCCGCTCGACCAGGGGCTCGTGCTTGCGGTGCCTCAGGTTGAAAGCGTCCGGCCGGTTGATGCGCCCGATCTCATAGATGTCGCGGAAGCCCGCCGTAGTCAAGAGCGCCACGCGCGCGCCGGTTCGCTCGAGCATGGTGTTGATCGCGATGGTAGAGCCGTGCAGGAAGAGGCCTGCGTCGGCGAGCCGTGTGCCGGCTTTCGCCACGCCTTGCGTGATGCCGTCCACCAGGCGTATCGGCGTAGTGAGCGTCTTGCCGAGCAGCAGCTCGCCCGAACGCTCGTCGAAGGCGGCGACGTCGGTGAACGTGCCGCCAATGTCCGCGGCGATGCGAAGGTGGGCCCCGCTCTTCTCCATCATTCGACCTTGATCCCCGCCTCGCGGATGACCTTGCCGAAGCGCTCGTAGTCCGAGGCGATCATCTTCGTGAATTCCGCGCGCGAGACCGTGCCCGGCTCGTAGCCCAGGCCCGAAAGTCGGCCGCTTACCTCGGGCGAGGCCACGGCCTTCACCATCTCGCGATGCAGCCAGTCGAGCGCCTCCTTCGGCGTGCCGGCCGGCGCCAGCATGCCGTTCCACACGACGTGCACCGCCGGGATGCCGGCTTCCTTGGCCGTCGGCACATCGGGTAGCTGCGAAGAGCGCTTCTCGCCCATGTAGCCAAGTGCGCGCAGCTTGCCGGCGCGGATGTTCGGCAGTGGCCCGGTCATGCTGTCGAACACCATGCTCACCTCCCCGCTCACCACGGCGAGCGTCATGGGAGCGTTGCCCTTGTACGGCACGTGCAGGATGTCGACGCCGGCGGCGCGCTTGAAGATCTCCGCGCCGATGTGCAGCGGTCCGCCCGGCCCGGACGAGCCGTAGGTGAGCTTGCCCGGATTCTTCTTCGCGTACTCGACGAGCTCCTGCAGCGTTTGCGCCGGGACCGAGGGATGCACCGCGATGAGCAACGGGAAGGCCGCGACGATCGTTATCGGCTCGAAGTCCTTGATCGGGTCCCACGACAGCTTGCGCAGGTGCGCCTGCGCAGTGTGGCTGCTGGTCGTCTGCAGGATGGTATAGCCGTCGGCCAAGGCGCGCGCCACGAACTCGGTGCCGATGTTGCCGCCGGCGCCCGGGCGGTAGTCCACCACAATCTGTCTTCCGGTGTTCTCGATGATCTTCTGCGAGATGGTGCGCGCAGTGGCGTCGGCGCCGCCGCCCGGCGGGAACGGCACGATCCAGCGGATCGGCTTGCCGGGGTAGTCTTGCGCCCCCGCGGTTCCGAGCGCCAGGCTGAAGGCGAAAAACAGACTGCGGATCTTCATGGCTTCTCCTCTACGTACGCGTATCGAATCAACGCCCGCTGTGCTGCTCCTGGAAGGAGGCGATGCTGCCGCGCAGATCAGCCAGCAGCGCCTGGGCGCCCGGGTCATCGGACCGGGCAATAGCGCCCAGCAGCTCGGCGATGCTGCTGCCGCTGCAGGCGCCGCCGTGCCGTGCCCGCAAGAACTCCAGGATGTCGTGCTCGAAGTCCTGCACCCGCAAGGTGCTCACGGCGACGCCGCACGAGCATCCGGTACTTAGCGCCACGTGTCCCTGCGCGATGCGATTCCATGCGCCGAGGAGCTGCAGGGCGACTACCGCAGGCGTCGCTACGCGCTTGCTCAACCGGCTCATTCGACTAAATTATGCGGGTTTTCCCGGCGAGCGATCCCATGATAAGCCCCGTCTATGCCCTGAACCTGTTCAACGTATCGAACCGCGATGGATGCACGGTGCTCATCCTTGTGGAGAGGAAGACACGAGCGCCTATGTCTGGCACCTGTTCGACAAGTTGAACGACCTGAGGCCGATTTTGAAATAGCGGCAGAAATACATTGCTGCGGAGCCGCAAACACGCTGGGATAGGCGTCCGATGAAGATCCCGGCAATCCTCAGGCGGGCAACGCGCTATCTGCGGGGTAGCAAGGCGCCGGGGCGCTTTCTCAAGCGCACGTATGCCAACAGCGCGGGGACCCGCTCCTACAAAATCTACCTCCCGGCGCGCTACCGCGGGCAGACGCTGCCGCTCGTCGTCATGCTCCACGGCTGCAAGCAGACGCCGGAGGATTTCGCCGCCGGCACGCGCATGAACGAGGCGGCCGATGAGCTCGGCTTCATCGTGGTCTACCCGTCGCAGCCGCGCCTCGCGAACCTGTCGCGCTGCTGGAACTGGTTCTCGCCGGCGAACCAGCAGCGCGACCGCGGCGAGCCCTCGCTCATCGCCGGCATCACGCGCCAGGTCATGGAGCGCTACCGCGTGGATGCCAGGCGCGTCTATGTCGCCGGCCTCTCGGCGGGTGGAGCGATGGCGGCGGTAATGGGAGCGACCTACCCGGACCTCTACGCCGCGGTCGGCATGCATTCCGGGCTTCCGTACGCCTCGGCGCGCGACGCCGGCTCGGCGCTCGCCGCGATGCAGGGGCGCCGGCGCGGCGACCCGCTGACACCCGCAGTGCCCACCATTGTGTTCCACGGCGACGAGGACACCACGGTCCACCCCCGCAACGGCGCCTTTGCGGGTACCGAAATGAAAATACACAACGGTAACGCCGGCGGCCGCAGCTACACGCGCGCCCTCTTCGGCGGCAAGCCGCGGCTCGAGTACTGGCTGGTGCACGGCGCCGGCCATGCCTGGTCGGGCGGCAGCGCGCGAGGCAGCTATGCCGACCCGAGCGGGCCGGATGCGACGCACGAGATGCTGCGGTTTTTCTCTATCGCTTAACGGATGGGAGAAAAGTTCGTCGGCGCCGGGTCCTGCGCCATGCGCGCGCGGCGCGCGGCGCGTTGCTCGACGATCATGCATCAGTCCCGGGTGGAAAGCGCGCCGCGGTCGATGACGAACAGGCGGTCGACCATGCGCTCGGAATGCTGCAGGTCGGACTCGGAAACGATCACCGACATGCCTTCCTTCTTCAGCTCGCCGACCACCTCGACCAGGCGCTGCGCCAGCGCCGGCGCCACGCCCTCGAACGGCTCGTCGAGGAGCAGGAGCTTCGTGCCGCACATGAGCGCGCGGCCGAGCGCCGCCAGCTTCTGCTGGCCGCCCGAGAGCTGCGAGCCCTTGCGCGGGCCGAACGCGCGCACCTCGGGAATCAGGCGGTAGACCTTCTCGAGCCGCTGGCGCGCGTCGGGCAGCTTCGCCGCCCAGGCCGGCACGAGCACGTTCTCCTCCACGGTGAGGTCGGGGATGAGCCGCCGGTCCTCGGGCATGTAGCCGATGCCCAGGCGCGTGCGCTCGTGCGTCGGCACGGCGCGCAGGTCGCGGCCCTCGGCCTGGATGGTGCCGCTCGAGGCCTTGAGCAGGCCCATCACGCTCTTCATGAGCGTGGTCTTGCCGGCGCCGTTGCGTCCGATGAGGCCCACCATGGTGCCGGCGGGCACCTCGAACGAAACATCGCGCAGGATATGCACGGCTTGAATCGACACGTTCACGCCGGAGAGCTTAAGCATGCAGGGTCCCCACCACGTAGCGCTTCACCTCCGGGTCCTGCAGCGCGGCCTGCGGCGGCGCGTCGGCGATGATGCGGCCGTCGTAGAAGGCGAGCACCCGTTGCGCGAAGCGCGCCACGACTTCCATGTCGTGCTCGACGAACAGCACGGTGACGCCCTCGGCCTGCACCGCGCTCATCACCATGTCCATGATGCCGAACTTCTCCTCGGCCGACACGCCGCTGGTGGGCTCGTCGAGCAGCAGGATGCGGGGCTTGGCTGCCATGGTGAGCGCGATGTCCAGGAGCTTGCGCACGCCGCCGGGCAGCACCTGGGCGTTGCGGTCGCGATACTGCGTCAGCCCGAAGCGCTCGAGAATGCGCTCGGCGACCTCCTCGGCGGGCGCGTCGTGGCCGGGGACCTTGGGAGAGGCCATGGAAAAGAACCCCCCCAGCCGCGCGTTGCGCAGCACGATGCCCAGCGCCACCAGCATGTTCTCGCGCACGGTGAGCGAGCTGTAGAGCTGCGGAATCTGGAACGAGCGGCAGATGCCCAGGCGCGTGATCGCCCGCGGCGGCAGCCGCGTGATGTCGCGGCCCTCGTAGTGGATGGCGCCGCGATCCGGCTTGAGGTAGCCGGTGATCATGTTGATGAAGGTGGTCTTGCCGGCGCCGTTGGTGCCGATCAGGCCGACCACCGAGTCCTTCTCGATGGCGGCGGTGATCTCCGAGGCGGCGGTCACCGCGCCGAAGCTCTTGCACAGCCCTTGCGCGTCGAGGATCGCCGGCATCTCAGGTGACCTTGCGCCGCCGGAAGAGCGACCACAAGCCCTCCGGCAGGAAAAAGATGAGCAGCAGCAGCGACACCCCGAGGAACATCTGCCAGGTGTTGGGCGACAGGTCGTAGGCCGTGGTGTGGATCACGCCGAAGATGAGCGCGCCGGCGAAGGGCGCCACCACGCTGCCGGTGCCGGCGAGGATCGCCATGAAGATGAACTCGCCCGAGGTGGTCCAGTAGGACATGTCCGGGTCGATGTGCCCGACGGTGGTGGCGGCGAGCGCGCCGCCGACGCCGGCGAGCGCGGCGGCGATCACGTACATGACGTGGATCGCGTAGCGCGCCGAGGCGCCCATGTACTCGACGCGGATCTCGTTGTCCTTGATCGCCGGCGCGAGGCGGCCGAGCGGCGTCTTGAGGTAGCGATGCGCCAGCAACGCCGCGCCGAGCGCCACGCCGGCCGCCGCCAGCGCCACCAGGTAGCGCAGCCACTGCTGGCCGGGGCGCATGCCGAAGAAGGTCGAAGGCAGGATGTTGAAGCCGTCGGTGGAGCCGAGCGCCTCGTTCTTGACCAGCAGCCCGTACAGGATCATCGACAGCGCGAGCGACAGCAGGCCGAAGAAGATGCCGCGGTACTTGGCGAGCAGGAAGCCGAGGACCAGGCCGAGCAGCCCGGCCGCCGCGCCGCCGGCCGCCATCATGAGGAACACGTCGCTCACGCCGAAGGCGAGCCCCAGGCCGCCGGCGGCGTAGGCGCCGGCGCAGTAGTAGAGCGCATGGCCGAAGGACACCAGCCCCGCGCGCAGGAACAGCATCAGGCCGAGCGCCACCAGCCCCTTGGCGAAGCCTATGGTGAGGATGAAAAGCGCCCACGGCGGCATCCACGGCCCGGCCAGCGCGACCACCGCGAACAGCGCGACCAGCAGCAGCGGCGTGTTGTCGCGCTTCATATCTTGCGCGGCTCGGCCAGGCTGAACAGGCCGCGCGGCCGGAAGGCGAGCACCAGCGCCATGACGAAATAGATGACGAACAGCTCCAGCTCGGGCGCGCGGTGCACGCAGATCGAGCGCACGATGCCGACGATCAGCGCGCCCAGCGCCGCGCCGGGCAGGCTGCCCAGGCCGCCGATCACCACCACCGCGAACGACAGCACGATCACGTCGACGCCCAGCCCCGGCACCACCGATACGGTCGGCGAGGTGAACGAGCCGCCCAGCGCGGCGAGCAGCGAGCCGAAGGTGAAGGTGAGCAGGTAGTAGCGGCCGACGTTGATGCCCATGGCCCGGCTGACCTCGGGATCGTGGATCACCGAGACCAGCAGCTTGCCCACCCGCGTGTACTGCAGCATCCAGGCGAGGCCGCCGCCGGAAACCACCGCCAGCGCCACCAGGATCAGGTTGTAGGTCGGATACGGCAGCCCGCCGATCTCGAAGCTGCCGAGCAGCGCGTAGGGCTCTGCGGCGAAATACGGATTCACGCCCCAGATCAGCTTGATGGTGTCCTCGAGGATCAGGAACAGCGCGTAGGTGATGAGCAGGATCACCACCTCGTCGCGCGCGTACATGAAGCGCAGGATGCCGCGCTCGATCAGCGGCGCCACGATCAGGCTGACCGCCAGCGCGCCCGCCGCCAGCACCGCGTAGGACCACTCCACCGGCAGGCCGCGCGCGATCCAGGCACCGGTGAGCGACACTCCGGCATAGGCGCCCAGCGCGTAGAAGCTGCCGTGCGTCACGTTGACGATCTTCATGACGCCGTAGATCAGCGTCAGGCCGACCGCCGCGATGAACAGCCACGCCGAGTAGATGATGCCGTCGGCGAGGACGGCGAGGATCTGATCCAAGGGTCAAAAAGCGGCTGCCCGGAGGGGGCAGCCGCTAGCCGTTCTGCTATTTGCTCTTGAAGCCGCTCTTGATCCAGTCGGCGGCCTTCATGTTCGCCGGCGGGTTCACCTTCTCGGCCGCGTAGCGGCGCACGTTCACCATGGTGAGCTTGCCGTCCTTGCGCTGCGTCTGGCCGTAGACCGTCTCCATGATCGCCTGGTGGCCGTTGCCGTTCGCCATGCGCACCGTGCCGCCGGGGCCTTCGAAGGTCATGTTCTCCAGCGCCGCGCCGACCTGCTCGTTGCTCGGGCGCTTGCCGCCGTTGGCCGCCTGCGCCTTCTCCCAGGCGAGCTTCACGCCGAGGATCGCCTGCGCCATCTGGTAGGAGGCGTAGTTCGGCATCTCCTTGAAGCGCGCCTGGTAGCCCTGCAAGTACCACTTGTTGTACTGGTTGTCCGGCGCGTAGGGACCGAAGGGCCCGCGCGCGCCCAGCACCGTGCCGTCCGGGATCTGCGCCGCCAGCTTGTGCATGGCGGTCTCGCCGGTGGTGAGGATGGTCATGCTGCGCTTCATCAGCCCGCGCGGCCCGGCCTGCAGGATGAGCGCCTCGAGGTCGCCGTCGAAGAAGCTGGAATGGATCACGTCGGCGCCCGCGGACAGCAGCGCCGAGATCTCGGCGTTGTACTGGCCGGCGAACAGCTTCGGCATCTGCGAGGTCTTGATCTCGATGTTCGGCACCAGCTGCTTCATCGACAGCTCGAAGTCGCCCCACGAGTCCTGGCCCCAGGCGTAGTTCTGGTTGATGCCGGCGATCGATTTGACCTTCGGCTTCATCTCCCTCACGTAGAGCGCGGCGCCGACGCTGTCCATGGTCGCCGTGGGCGAGGTGCGGAACACGTACTTGTACTGGTTGTCCTCGAAGATGCGCGGCGTGCCGCAGTCGAAGAAGTTGGTAAGCTTCTTCAGCTCCTCGGCCACCGGGGCGATGGCCAGGCAGTTGCCGCTCGACACGTAGCCGATCACCAGGTCCACGTTCTGGCGCTGCACCAGGTTGCGAAACTCGGTGACCTGCGTGGTGCTGCTGCCGGCTTCGTCGATGATCACCGGCTCGATGGTGGCGCCGCCGAAGCCTTTGGTCTTGTACGCGCCGGGCGCCTTGCCGGCGTTCAGCTCGCCGGTGACGAATTCGACCGCGTTCTTGGCCGGCACGCCGAAGGGCGCGGCGGCAGGCCCGGACAGGAACGTGACGAAGCCGATCTTGACGCTGTTCTGGGCACCGGCCGCAACCGGCGCCAGCGCGGCCGCGGCGAAGGCGCAGGCCAGCACTGTCTTGACTCGAATCATTTTTCCTCCTCCAAAGGTATCGAATCATGGTGCAGTGAAATCGCACGGGGCGTCAAGGAGACCGCGCTATCATCGGTCGATGGGTTTCGAAACCATCCTCTACGAGGAAGACGGCCCCATCGGCTGGCTCACCCTCAACCGCCCCGACGACGGCAACATGTTCACCCCGCAGATGTGCCACGAGGTGCGCGACTGCATCAACGTTGTGCGGCGCGAAACGCGCACCCGGGTGCTGGTGATCACCGGCGCCGGCGAGCGGTTCTTCTGCATCGGCGGCCGCAAGGAAGGCATGGAGGACAGCCTGCTCTATGCCGGGGTGCTGCCGACGCTGGAGATGTACGAGGCCATCGACCGGCTGCAGAAGCCGGTCATCGCCTCGGTGAACGGCTTCGCGGTGGGGGGCGGCAACGTGCTGCAGGTGATGTGCGACCTCACCATCGCCAAGGAAAGCGCGGTATTCCGCCAGGTCGGCCCCATGATGGGCAGCTTCGACGCCGGCTACGGCACCTGGTACCTGGAGGACCTGGTCGGCAAGAAAAAGGCCAAGGAAATCTGGATGCTCAACCCCAGGATCAGCGCCCGCGAGGCGCTCGACCTGGGGCTGATCAACCGCGTGGTGCCCGACGAGCGCCTGCGCGAGGAAACCCGCAAGATGGCACTCGAAGTGGCCGAGCGCGGCGCCTTCGCCCTCGCCTCGATCAAGGCCGCCTTCAACGCGCGCCACGGCGGCGTCTCGGGCCTTGCCCGGGTGGCGCACGACCTGCTGCTGCGGCCCTACCTCGAGAGCGAGGAGTCGCAGGAGCTGTCCGAAGCCTTCCGCGCGAAAAGGAAGCCGGACCCGGGCAAGTTCGGGCGGTAGCGAATGTCCGGAAAGCGCCGAACTGTCACACGCCCGACCGTCGTTCCCGCGAAGGCGGGAACCCATGCTCTTCGGAAAAAAAATTGGGTCCCCGCCTGCGCGGGGACGACAGCTTCCTCGCTTCCCTAGCCCCGTGAACACCGTCCTCACGCTGCTCAACCCGCGGGAGGCGGCGCGCCACTACGCTTCGGGCGCGTGGCGCGAGGACACGTTCTATTCGCTTCTCGTGAAGCATGCGCAGGCGCGGCCGAACGCCTTCGCCCTTAGAGATTCGAAAAGGCGAATCGACTGGAAAACCTTGCGCGAGTGGGTCGATTCGACTGCCGAAACCCTCCACCGGGCCCGCCTGCGGCGCGGCGACCGGGTCGCCGTCTGGCTGCCCTCGCGCGCCGAGAGCGTCGTCGCGCTCCTCGCCTGTGCGCGCAACGGCTACGTCTGCAGTCCTTCGCTGCACCAGAACTACACCGTGGCCGAGATCGCCCAGCTCCTCGAGCGCACGCGCGCCAAGGCGCTTTTCTATCAGGCGGGATACGGCTCGGATTCAAGGAAGAATCCGTTGGAAGAGAAAATACCGCGCCTTTTCGCCTGCGAGGTGGATGCGTTTCCGAAGCCCGGGCTGGCCGCGTCCACGCCGCCGGAGACCGACCCCGACAAGATCATCTACCTCGCCTTCACCTCGGGCACCACCGGCGTGCCCAAGGGCGTGATGCACTCGGACAACACGCTGCTCGCCAACGGCCGCGCCATGATCGCCGACTGGAAGCACGACACCCGCACCGTGCTCCTCTCACTGTCGCCGATGAGCCACCACATCGGCACGGTGGCGGTGGAGCAGATGATGGCGGCGGGCTTCGAGCTGGTGGTGAACGACCCGCCGGCCGGCATGCCGCCGCTCGACTGGATCCGCGCGAGCGGCGCGACCTACATCATGGGCGTGCCGACGCACGCCATCGACGTGCTCGCTGAGGCGCGCCGCCGTGGTCTCAAGGATCTTGCACCTGTAAGTCTTTTTTATATGGCCGGCGCGCCGATCCCGCGCGAGGTGGCGCAGAGCTTCCTCGACATGGGCGTCACGCCGCAGAACATCTACGGCATGACCGAGAACGGCTCGCACCAGTACACGCTGCCCAGCGACGACGCGCGCACCATCGTCGAGACCTGCGGCCGCGCCTGCGCCGGCTACGAGACGCGCATCTTCAGCCAGGAGAACCCGGACGTGGAGCTGCCGGTGGATGCCATCGGCGAGATCGGCACGCGCGGCGCGCTGCTCATGCTCGGCTACTTCGACAACCAGGCCACCACCGAGAATTCGTTCAACCGCGGCGGCTGGTTCCTGTCCGGCGACCTCGGCGTGCTCGACGAGCGCGGCTGCCTGCGCATCGTCGGGCGCAAGAAGGATCTCATCATCCGCGGCGGCCACAACATCCATCCGGCGCGCATCGAGGACCTGGCGCACCGCCACCCGGCGGTGCAGAAGGCCGCGGCCTTCGGCGTGCCCGACGCGCGGCTCGGCGAGAAGGCCTGCCTGACCGTGGTCGTGCGCGAAGGCGCCTCGCTTTCGCCCGGCGAGATGCTCGAGCACCTGCATGCGGCCGGCCTGTCCAAGTACGACATGCCGGAATACTTCCTCGCGCTGGAGGCCTTTCCGCTGACCCCGAGCGGCAAGATCCTCAAGCGCGAGCTGGCGGAATGGGCGAAGAGCGGCCGCATCGCGCCGCAGCCGGTGCGCTGGACCGAAAAGGAGAACGCCTGATGGCGATCGAGCTCTCCCGCGTCGACGAATTCGCCCTCATCCGCATCAACCGGCCCGAGGCGCTCAACGCCTTGTCCTTCTCCCTGATCGAAGACCTGGGCAGAAAGATCGACGAAGCAGAAGCCGCAAAGGCAAGGGCCCTGCTCATCACCGGAGCAGGCGAGAAAGCGTTCTGCGCGGGCGCCGACATCGCCGAGCTCGTAGGCCGGCCGCTCGCCGAGACCCGGCGCGGCGCCGAGCGCGGGCAGGCGGTGTTCGCGAAGCTCGAGCGCCTGCCGATGCCGTCGGTGGCGCTCGTCAACGGCTACGCCTTCGGCGGCGGCCTGGAGCTGGCGCTCGCCTGCACCTTCCGGCTCGCCACGCCCAACGCGAAGATGGGCCTGCCCGAAGTGAAGCTCGGCCTCATCCCGGGCTACGGCGGCACCCAGCGCCTGCCGCGCGTGGTGGGCGAAGCGCGCGCGCTGGAGATGATCCTCACCGGCAAGTCGATCGACGCGGCGACCGCTTTGAGCTGGGGTCTCATAAACACGATATTCGATGGAGAGCCTGTGGCAGCCGGCATGGCCTTCGCACGCGAGTTCTCGGGCCACAGCCTGCCGGTGCTCGGCTTCGCGCGCGAGGCGGTGCTGCGCGCGCTCGACACGCCGCTCCACGAGGGTCTGAAGATCGAGGCCGACCTCTCCACCCTCGCCTTCCAGACCGCCGATGCCGCCGAGGGCATGGCCGCTTTCCTCGAGAAGCGCAAGCCGGCCTTCAAGGACCGCTGATGGCCGCGCGCGTCATCGCCGTCACCGGCGCCAGCCGCGGCATCGGCGCCGCGATCGCTGCGGAGCTTTTGCGCCGCGGGTTTGTGGTCGGCTCCCTGACGCGAAAAGGCATCGGCATCGAGGGTACCCTCCCCGTCGTGTGCGACGTTGAAGATGAGCCATCCCTGAGAGGCGCCTTCAGAACCCTGGCAGAAAAGGCCGGGCGCATCGATGGCCTGGTGAACAACGCGGGCATCCACCTGGACGGCAAATCCGCGGAGCTGCAAACCAGGACCTTCGACCACGTGATGGACACCAACGCGCGAGCGGTGTTCGTCGCCTGCCGCGAAGTCTATCCGCACCTCGAGAAGAACGGCGGCACCATCGTCAACATCGGCTCGTTCTTCGACAAGCTGGGCGTGAAGCGCAACCTCGCCTACTGCGCCTCCAAGGCGGCGGTGGGCGCGATCACGCGCTGCCTGGCGGTGGAATGGGCGGCGAAGAAGATCCGCGTGCTCAACGTGGCGCCGGGCTACATCGAGACCGAGCTCAACGCCCAGGCGATGAAGGGACCGCTGCGGCCGTTCCTCGAAAGCCGGGTGCCCGCCGGCGGGCCGGGCAGTACCGCCGACGTCGCGGCGCTGGTCGCCGCGCTGTTTTCGGAGAGCATCCCGTTCCTCACCGGCGAGACCATCTACCTGGACGGCGGCCAGGGGATGGCGCACTGATGAAGGTCTTCGAGCGTCTTGACGGTTGCGTGGTCCTGTCCGACGAAGAACGAATGTTGCTGGACGCGGTAAAGCGGCTTTCCAGAGACAACATCGCACCGCGTGCGGCGCATTACGACCAAAGCGCGACCTTCCCGCACGACAACGTGCGCGACATCAACCAGCTCGGCCTCAACGGGATGTTCGTGCCCGAGGCTTACGGCGGCAGCCCGGTGTCCTACGCCGCCTACCTCGCCTGCGTGCGCGAGATCAGCGCCGCCTGCGCCTCCACCGGCATCGTCTGGGCGACCACGTTCCACGCGATGAAGCCGCTCGTCGATTTCGGCGCCGAGGAGCAGAAGAAGCGCCTGCTGCCGCGCATCGCCGCCGGCGGCCTGGGCGCGCTCGCCATCACCGAGCCGACCGCCGGCTCGGACGCCGCCGGCATGAAGACGCGCTTCACGCCCGACGGCGATCACATCGTGATCGACGGCGGCAAGACCTTCATCACCAACGGCGACCTCGCCGATCTTTACCTGCTGTTCGGAAAATGGGCGGACGTTTCGGATGACCGCAAAGCCATCAGCTGCCTGGTACTCGAGAAGAACACGCCCGGCCTTTCCATATTGAGAACAGAAGACAAGATGGGCCACCGTGCCTCGAGCACCGCGGCGCTCGCCTTCGAGCGCTGCCGCGTGGCGCGCGCCAACCTGCTGGCCGGTCCCGGCGAGGGCCTGAAGCTGCTGCTCGCCTCGCTCAACAAGTCGCGCCCGAGCATCGCGGCGCATGCCCTGGGCATCGCGCGCGCCGCGTTCCAGGATGCCGTGGCGTACGTCAACGAGCGGCGCCAGTCCGGCCGCGCGATCATCGAGTTCCAGGGCATCCAGTTCCTGCTCGCCGACCTCGCCGCCGAGCTCGCGCAGTGCGAGGCGTGGTTGTGGCACGTGGCGCGCCTGGTGGACGGCGGCGCCGCGGACTTCGGCATCGAGGCTTCGATCCTCAAGATGCGCGCCTCGGACCTCGCCATGCGCATCGCCACCGAGGCGGTGCAGCTGCACGGCGGCTACGGCTACTGCAAGGACTTCCGCGTCGAGCGCCTGATGCGCGACGCCAAGATCACGCAGATCTGGGAAGGCACCAACCAGGTCCATCGGCAGCTCATCGGCCGCCACTTCCTTGGGAAATAATCGTTCATGACAGACATCAAGACAGTCGGCGTCGCCGGCTGCGGCACCATGGGGGCCGGCATCGCCATCGTCGCCGCGCGCGCGGGCTTTCGCACCGTGGCTTACGACTCGCGCGAGGACGCGCTCGCCAGGGCGCGCAAGCAGACCGAGAGCTTTTTTGCCAGGTCCGTTGAACGCGGCAAGCTCACACGCGAACAAGTCGGCGGGATTCTTGCAAACCTCAATTTCACCTCGGCAATCCAGGATTTCAGAATCTGCGATGCCGTCATCGAAGCGGTGTTCGAGGACCTGAAGGTGAAGCACGCGCTCTTTGCCGAGCTGGACAAGGTCTGCCCGCCGGGCACCCTGTTCGCGTCCAACACCTCCACCATCTCGATCACCGAGATCGCCGGCGGCTCGGGGCGCGCCGAGCGCTTCGTCGGCATGCACTTCTGCCTGCCGGCGCAGCTCATGAAGCTGGTCGAGATGTCGCCCGGCCTCAACACCAGCGAAGCGACCTTCGCGCGCGCCTGGGAGTTCTGCAAGGCGCTCGGCCAGACCCCGGTCAGGACCAAGGACAACCCCGGCTTCATCCTCAACTACTTCCTCATTCCCTTCAACAACGATGCCATCCGCCTGGTCGAAGCCGGCGTGGCCGAGCCGGTGGAGATCGACAAGGCGATCAAGGGCGCGCTCGGCTACGCCATGGGCCCTTTCGAGCTGCTGGACCTCATTGGCATGGATACGCAGCTCCTGCTGTGCGAGGCGATGCACGGCCTCACCCACGAGCCGCGCGCCGCCTGCCCGCCGCTGGTGAAGCGCATGATCGCGGCCGGGCACCTGGGCCGCAAGGCCGGCCGCGGCTTCCACGTCTACAAAGACTCGAAGATGTACGGCGCCTGATGGACTACTCAATCATCGACACCGGCGGCAGCCGCTCTTTTCCTGCAGGGGACGCATTCCTCGGCAGGTCATCGCCCGATGCGGACGTCGTTGTCGTCATCGGCACGCAGGCAGGCACTGCGTATCCGAAAACCAGGGCGAAAACTGCGCTCCTGCTCGAGCTCGGCACGGAGTGCCTGGGCGTGCACACCGGCGAATCGCGCGGCCTGGAAGGCTCGAACGTGCTCGGCTTCGCGCGTTTCCGCCTGGGCGAAGCGCCGCCCTCGAACCTGGTCGAGCTGGTGAGGCAGCCGAAGACCGACGACGCCGCGCTTGCGGCGGCGAAGCAGGTGCTCGAAGCGGCCGGGCTGGTGGTGGCGGTGTGCAACGACTTTCCCGGGCGCATCGTCGACCGGCTGCTGCGGCCTTATCTCAACGCGGCGCTGCGCCGCCTGGACGAAGGCCTCGCCACCGCGAACGACATGGATACCACCCTGCGACTGGGCCTGGGCTATCCCGAGGGGCCGATCGCGCTGCTCGAGCGCACCGGGCTGGCGGCGCACTTCGACGTCACGCAGGCGCTCTACGAGGCGCTGGGCGACCCGGCCTACGCGGCGGCGCGCCGCGCGCGCGTGGCCAAAATGCGCTCATGAGCCGCCCGCTGCAGGGCATCAAAGTGGTCGACTTCAGCACCCTGCTGCCCGGGCCGCTGTGCACGCTGCTGCTCGCGGAAGCCGGTGCCGAGGTGATCAAGGTCGAGCGCCTCGGCGGCGGCGACGAGATGCGCAGCTACACGCCGCGCGTCGGGCAGGACAGCGTGAACTTCGCGCTATTGAACCGAGGCAAGCGGTCCGTTGCGCTGGATCTGAAAACCCAGAAAGACAGGATCATTCCTCTCCTCCGGGAAGCCGATGTCCTCGTGGAGCAATTCCGGCCCGGCGTCATGGATCGCCTGGGCCTGGGCTACGCGGCACTGAAGGCCGTCAATCCCGGACTGGTCTACTGCGCCATCACCGGCTACGGCCAGCACGGGCCGCGCGCCCAGGTGGCGGCGCACGACCTGAACTATGTCGCCGAATCGGGGCTGCTGTCGCTCGGCGCGCCGGTGGTGCCGCCGGCGCTGATCGCCGACATCGCCGGCGGCGCATACCCGGCGGTCATGAACATCCTGCTCGCGCTGCGCCAGCGGGAGCGCGATGGCTGCGGCTGCAAGCTCGATGTGTCGATGAGCGACAACCTCTTCACCTTCATGTACTGGGCGCTCGGCGAAGGCGAGCGCACTGGCGCGTGGCCGGGCGCCGCCGACGCGCTGGTCACCGGCGGCAGCCCGCGCTACCAGGTGTACCGCGCCGCCGACGGCCGCTACATCGCCGCCGCGCCGCTCGAGGATCGCTTCTGGGACAATTTTTGCGCGACATTGTCGATCCCGAAAGACGCTTCGACCGCGGACGTCTCGAAGCGCATTGCCGAGAAAGCCTCGGAGGACTGGCGGCGCATCTTCGCCGGCAAGGATGTGTGCTGCGCGATCGTCGCGACGCTACAGGAGGCGCTGGCGGACCCCCACTTTCGCGCGCGCGGCCTGTTCGCGCACCAGGTGCTGACCGACGCCGGCCCGGTCACCGCCGTGCCGGTGCCGATCGACCCGGCGTTCCGCGATCCCGCGCCGGCCGGCTATCCGCGCCTCGGCGCCGACAACGCCCTGCTTCGCTAGCGTGCGCGCCGTCCTCGTCCGCGCGCCGGGACCCCTGTCGCAGCACAAGGTCGAGTCGATTCCCGATCCGGTTCCGGGGCCCGGCCAAGTGCTGATCGAGGCGCGCGCCATCGGCGTCAACTACCCGGACCTGCTGGTGGCCGAGGGCAAGTACCAGTTCATTCCCCCGACCCCCTTCGTGCCCGGAAAGGAAGTGGCCGGCCTTATCGGAAAACGGCGCGTCATGGCCCAGGTCGAGTATGGGGCGTATGCCGAAAAGGTGGTCGCGCGCGAAGTCGACTGCCACCGGCTGCCCGAGGGCATGTCCTTCGAGCACGCGGCGGCGCTCGGCCTCGCCTACCAGACCGCCTACTTCGCGCTCGTGGAGCGCGCGCAGCTCCAGCCCGGCGACTCGGTGCTGGTCACCGGCGCCTCGGGCGGCGTGGGGCTGGCCGCGGTGCAGCTCGCCAAGGCGCTCGGCGCCACGGTGCTGGCGGGCGTGACTTCCCGGGAAAAGGGCGACCTGTGCCGCCGCCATGGCGCCGACCACGTCGTCGACCTGGCCGCGCCGAGCCTGCGCGAGAGCCTGCGCGCCGAGGTATTTGCCGCCGTGGGCAACAAAGGCGTCGACATCGTCATCGACAACGTGGGCGCCGATGCCTTCGACGGCGCGCTGCGCGCGCTCGCCTGGCGCGGCCGCCTGGTCGTGGTCGGCTTCGCCAGCGGGCGCATCCCCGAGGTTAAGGCGGGCTATCTCCTGGTAAAAAACCTCGCCGTGATCGGACTGCAGTGGAGCGACTATCGCGACCGCGACGCGGAGGGCGTGGCCCGTGCGCAGCAGAAGCTTTACGGCTTGTATTCCGAAGGAAAGATAAAACCCGAGATCACGGCCACCTACCCGCTGGAGCGCTTCGCTGAGGCGCTCGAGCGCTTCGCGCAGCGCTCGGTGCAGGGCAAGATGATCCTGCTGCCTTAGAGCCGCTCGTCGGGCGGCGCGATCTCGGTGACCAGGTCGCGCACCAGAGCCTTGTTCGGCAGCGGCTCGACGCGCATCTCGCGCTCCTGCAGTCGCGCGGTGCAGGCATACACGGTCTTGCCGTCCAGCCGCACCATGCACTCCTTGCAGGTGTTGGCGTTGGTGCAGGAATAGCGGAACGCGAGCGTCGGATCGCGGTGCGCGCGCAGCCAGCGCAGGCCGTCGAGCACCGACTGGCCGGCTTCGAAGGGCACTTCGTGGCGTTCTTCCCGCCGCGGCTCGCCGGGCGCGCCGCGGCGAACCAGGAGGACGGCCTTTTTCACGCGCTTATCACCTGATTTCGAAGCCACTTGTCGTCCATCGCCGGAAAATCCTCGCGCTGGTGCGCGCCGCGCGATTCGGTGCGGGCAAGCGCGGCGCGCGCCACCACCTCGCCGATGCGAGTCATGGTGTCCAGATCCAGCCAGTCGAGCATCGCCGTATCGAACGGCCGGCCCGCCGGAGGCCGGAATTCGACCAGCTCGTGCCTGAGAGTGCGGATCTGATCCAAAGCGCGCTTGAGGCCGGCTTCGGTGCGGAACGGCCCGACGTCCTGCTGCATGGCGGCCTGCAGCCACTCGACGCGCTCCGCGGCATTGAAGTCGGAGGTTCTAGAAGGAAAAGGCGGAGGAGAATCGATTGGCGCCTGTCTTTTTGTTTGTTGTGAAAACAGAGCAGCAGACTGACCGGCCCGGGCGCCGAATACGAGCGCTTCGGTGATGGCGTTGCCCGAGAGCCGGTTGGCGCCGTTGGCGCCGCCGACGGCCTCGCCGGCGGCGAACAGGCCCGGCACGCGCGTGGCCATGTCGGTGTCGGCCTTCACGCCGCCCATGTGGTAGTGCGCGATCGGCGCCACCTCGATCGCCTGCTTCGTGAGGTCGATGCCGTTGGCGGCCAGGCGGTCGATCACCGGGCCGCCGGCCGCGCGCAGCTCGGCCTCGCTGCAATGCTCGAACGAAAGCCAGGCGCCGCCGTGCGGCGAGCCGCGGCCGGCCGCGGCTTCCTTGACGATGGCGTAGGTGGCGAGGTCGCGCGTGGCGACGTACTTGCCTTCGTCGCTGCCGCCGTACTTGTGCAGGAACTCCTCGCGCGCGCCGTTCAGCAGCCGCCCGCCGAGCTTGTAGCGAAACGGATCCCACATGATGGGATCCATGCCGATGAGCCGCGGCGCGAGGTGGCCGATGGGGAAGAACTGCACGAACTCCATGTCGAGCAGCTCGGCGCCCGCGACCAGCGCGAGCGCGTAGCCGTCGCCCGCCATGTTGAGCGAGGCGCTGTTGCGCTGGTACAGGCGCGTCAGTCCGCCGGTGGCCATGATGGTTGCTTTGGCTCTGATATTTAACGTATTGCCTGTGGGAACATGCAATGCGACGGCGCCGACGCACTGCCCGCTCCTCACGGCGAGCGAGGTGACGTGCAGGTCGCCCACGCGGCGGATCTCCGGGGTAGCGTTTAGCCGCGCGCGCAGGGTCTTCGAGACCGCCGGTCCGGTATTGAGGAAATCCACGTAGACGCAGCGCGCGCGGTCGTGGCCGGGGGCCTGCGCGCGCTTGATGCGCCCGTTCTCGCGCGCCCAGCCCACGCCCCAGGCATCCATCTCGCGGATGCGCGCCGGTCCTTCTTCGCACAGAAGCTGCGCGAGCGCCGGGTCGCACAGACCGCGGCCGGCCTTCAGCGTGTCGGCGTAATGGTGCTCCCAGTGGTCCAGGCCTTCGTCGTCGAGCGCCACGGCGACCGTCATCTGCGCCATCACCGTGGCGCCGCCGCGGCCGATCAGGCTGCGGTCGGCGAGGATCACCGAGGCGCCGCGGCGCGCCGCCTCGAGGGCGGCGTACATGCCGGCCCCGCCCGCGCCGACCACGAGCACGTCGGTGCTCAGTTGTTGGCTCATTTCAGGTCTACAGCAGTCGCCCCCGCGAAGGCGGGGGCCCAGTCTGCTTCTTGGAGAAAATGGGTTCCCGCCTTCGCGGGAACGACGAGTTGCCGCAATTTCAAAGTATTCCTACGCTGCGCGGCGAGCCTCGCCCGTCTCGAGCAGGCCGGCGGCGGCCAGCGCCGCGCGGATGCGCTCGATCTCGGCCTGCGGAATCTTCATGAGCGGCGGGCGCACCACCGCGCGCGGCAGCTTGCCGAGGAGCACCAGCGCCTCCTTCATCCGATTGTGCATGTCGACCCACGGCTCGGCGTAGAACACCTCGGCCGTCGGCATGATGCGCTCGTGCAGGCGGCGCGCCTCGGCGAGGTCGTTCGCCTGCACCGCGCGGAACAGGCGCGCCTGCAGCTCGGCGATCACCGAGCCGCTGCCCGACAGCAGGCCGTTGCAGCCCAGCACCAGCGAGCTGAACAGCCAGGCGCTGTGCGTGGTCAGCACGTTGACCGGCGGCGTGCGCGCTTGCAGCGTGCGGACCTGCCGGTCGTGGAGCTGCGGATTGGCGCACCAGTCCTTGATGGCGCGCACCGCCGGCACCGCCTCGAGGATCCTCAAGAGCGTGCCCATCGGATAGCCCTGGCCGCCGGCCAGCGGATACTGGAACAGGATGAGCGGCAGGTCGCTCGCATCGGCGATGCGCCGGAAGTGCTCCACCGCCATCTCCGGGCGCTGCCCGAACGTGTAGACGCCCGGCGGAAAGACCAGCAGCGCCGCGGCGCCGCCTGCGTGCGCCATCCTGGCGAGGCGCGCCGCTTCCAGGCTGCCCTCGGCGTAGATGCCGTTCACGATGGGCAGGCGCACTTCCTCGCAGGTGATCGCCAGCACGCGCTTCTGCTCCTCGAAGGTGCACGATGCCACCTCGGAGGCATGGGCATTGGTAGTGATCGCCGACAGGCCCTCGACCGCGGCGACGTCGCGCAGGTGCGCCCGGTACGACGCCTCGTCGATCGACAGGTCGTCGTGGAATGGCAGCAAGACCGCGGGGATCACCCCGGCGGGAACGAATGCGCTCGGTCTATTCATAAAACCTCCGGATCGACGTATGTTAGCGCCATGACGCATCCGCGCGAGGTTCGCCGTGCGATTCGCCGGCGCGAGCACACCGGGCACACCGCCGGGCTCACGCCCGGCTACGTCCAGGGCAATGTGTGCATCCTGCCGCAGGAGCATGCCGCCGACTTCCTGCTCTTCTGCCAGCGCAATCCGAAGCCCTGCCCGCTGCTCGGCGTCTCCGAGCCCGGCGATCCGCGCCTTCCCGCGCTGGGCGCGGACCTGGACATCCGCACGGATGTCGCGTCTTACAGGATTTTTGAGAACGGAACATTCACGCGCGATGTGCCCGATCTGCAAGCGATGTGGAGAAAAGACCTGGTCACCTTCGTGCTGGGCTGCTCGTTCTCCTTCGAGGAGGCGCTGCTGGAAGCCGGCCTGCCGCTGCGCTACGTCGAGCAGAAGAAGAACGTGCCGATGTTCCGCACCAGCGTCGATACGGTGCCGGCGGGGCCGTTCCGCGGCAAGCTGGTCGTGTCGATGCGGCCCTTCAAGCCGGCCGACGCCATCCGCGCCATCCAGGTCACCTCGCGCTTCCCGAGCGTGCACGGCGCGCCGGTGCACCTAGGCCGGCCGGACCTTATCGGCATCCCGGACATCCGCGAGCCGTGGGTCGGCGATGCCACCGAGGTGCGCGAGGACGAGATCCCGCTGTTCTGGGCCTGCGGCGTCACGCCGCAGTCGGTGGCCCTCGACGCCCGCCTGCCCCTCGTGATTACCCACACGCCGGGGCACATGCTGGTCACCGACCTGAAGAACGCCGACCTCGCGCTCGGCTGAGCAGAGCCATCTAGCGGTCCTCGACCGGCGTCGTCACCACGATGAACGTGAGATCGGTGAGCCCGTGGTTGGTGATGGAATGCGACACGCCGGGGGGGATGAAGATCACGTCGTGCCGGCGCACGATGGTCGTCTTGCCGTCGATTTCCATCGAGCCCTCGCCCTCGAGCAGGTGGTAGATCTGCTCCTGCACCTTGTGCGCATGCCGCTCGACGTATGCCATCGGCTGGTACGTCGAGATGCGGTAGTCGACCCGGCGCGAGCCGACGTTCTCGGGGCGCACCAGCGCCTTGGAGAGTGCACCGCCGAAATGCCCGGGGAACTGCTGCCAGGGCTCCTCGACGATGTTGCGGATGGAGGCAGTGGCCTTTTTTTCTTCGGTCATCTCACGAATCTCTTTCCAAACGCGGGCTCCATGTGGGGAATCGGCGGCAGCGCCCACGCGCCCGTGCCCGGCGGCCGGATGTCGGCGTCGACGTGCACATCGATCAGGCACGGCTTGCCAAGCCGCACCGCGTGCTCGAGCGCGCCCTTGAAATCCTGCGACTTCGTCACCGTCAGTCCTTCGACGCCGGCAGCGCGCGCCCAGGCGGCGAAGTCCGGGTTGTAGGGCTTCTTCTCCGCGCCCTGATAGAACGCGGTGCCGTGCTCGCGGCCGCCGAAATAGGCGTACTGCAGGTCGCGGATCGCCGCCCAGGCGAAGTTGTTCCAGACCACCCACACCGCGGGGATGTCGTATTCGACCGCGGTGCACAGCACGTGCGATACCATGGTGAAGCCGCCGTCGCCGCAGATGGAAACGCACGGCTGGTCGGGCGCGGCGAGCTTGGCGCCGAGGATCGAGCTCGGCCCGAACCCCATGCCCGAATAGCCCCAGGTATTCAGCATGGTCTGCGGTCGGCGCGCCTCCCAGAACTGCATGAACCAGTTGTGGTGGATGCCGGAATCGAGCGAGATGATGGCGTCGTCCGGCAGCACCGCGCGGCAGTCGGCGACGATGCGCTCCGGCCGGATGGGCGAGACGTGCTTCTCGAAGTTCGGCCGCACGTAGGCCTCCCACTCCTTGCGCCACGCTGCGATCTCGCCGTGCCAGGCAGCGAATGGGTTTTCCGGCAGAGAAATTTTTTCAGCCAGCAATTGACGCAGAAATGTCCTGGCGTCCGCCAGGATGCCGAGGTCCGGGGCGTAATTGCGGCCGATCTCCGCATGGTCGACGTCCACGTGCACCAGTTTCGCCGCCGGGAAGTTCCACGAGTAGCCGGGCATCCACGACGACGCCGAGCGGTCGTCGAAGCGCGCGCCGACGGCGATCACGAGGTCGGCGTGGCGCCCCGCCTGGTTCGCCGGGTAAGCGCCGTTGCGGCCGATGAAGCCGAGCGACAACGGGTCGCGCATGTCGAGGCATCCCATGCCGTTCGGCGAGCTGATGACCGGGATGCGGTGCTTCCGCGCGAGCTCGGTGAGCTCCGTGCCGGCCTCGGATAGCGTGCAGCCGTGGCCGATGAAGATCACCGGCCGCCGCGCCGCCTGCAGCCACTGGGCCACCTGCCGGATATCTTCGGGCGAGGCGCCGCTGCGGCGCCGGTCGGGAAAGCCGTCCCACGCGGGCTCCAGCGCCACCTCGGCTTCCTCCTGAAACAGATTGAACGGCACGTCGAGGTTCACCGGCCCGGGCCGGCCGCTGGTGGCGGTGGTAATCGCCTGGCGCAGCGCGAGCGGCAGCATGTCGACGCGCGAGGGCTGGAAGCTGCGCTTCACCACCGGGCGGATCACGTTCGGAAAATCCGCCTGGTTGTGGCGATTGAGCTCCTGGAACGGCCCGCGGTTGAATTGCGACGTCGGCACGTTGGCGGTGATTGCGAGCAGCGCGGAGGAATCGGTCTGCGCCACGGCGAGGGCCATGATCAGGTTCGCCGAGCCGGGACCGGTGGAAGTCAGCGTGGCGACCGGCCGGTGCCTGACGCGGAAGTAGCCGTCGGCCATGTGTGCGGCGGTCTGCTCGTGGCGCGGCGAGACCAGCCGCACCTTGTCGCGCACTTCGTAGAGCGGATCGAGCAGGCCGACGTTGCCGTGGCCGCAGATGCCGAACACGTACGGTATCTTTTCCTTTACCAGGAATTGCGCGATCAGCTCGCCGCCCTTCCTCTTCACGGTTCCTTCTTCTCCAACGCCGAGGCCCTTTTCGGTTGGCTTGTTCACGCCGCTCTCCTTTCGATCTCTTGGCGCTGCACGCCGGCGGTGCCCCCGCCCATGACGATCAGGTCGTATTCCGCGTCCCCCACCCGGCTCACTTTCGCGCCAGCGCCCTGCGAATGGCGTGCACCAGCTCTGCACGGTCCTCGGTCTTGCGCGCGCCGAGCTGCTCCTTGACTTGGAGGTCGGCAACCCACTGCTGGCGCGCAGCGGTGGCGCCGGCCATCAGCGGCTCGATGCCGATGGCTTTCAGCGTCTCGGCCACCTCGCGCATCTCGGCGGCGCGGCGCTTCCCATGACTCACCACGCGCTCCAGCATATAGCCGGACAGCTTCTCCCAGTCGAGCGTGGGAAACGTTTCCTTGAGGGACGCGAGCACACGCTCCTCGACGCGGTACTCGCTCGCCGCGAGCATCGACTCGAGCACCAGCGCCTCGAGGCCCTTGATCATGATGGAGCGGAACATCTTGATGGCCGAAGCCTGGCCGACCTCGCCCGACACGAAATCCATCTTCATGCCCATGGCCCTCGAGCGCGGCAGGAGCGCCTCGGCGCCCGGACCGCCGATCAGGCAGGGGACCTTGTGCAGGTAAGGCGCGACCGGCGCCATCACCGCGACGTCGACGTACAGCGCACCGGTGGGCGCGACGCGCGCCGCGGTCTCGATCTTGCGCTGCGGCGAAACCGAGTTGATGTCGAGGAACAGCTGACCCTTGCGCAGTCCCGGCACGCAGGAAAGCGCGGCCTGCAGGCTGGAGCTTGCCGTCACAGCGAGGAATACGATGTCCGCTTCGCGCACCGCGTCGACGTGGTCCTTCGCGGCCCGCGCGCCGAGCGCCGCCGCCTTCTCCAGGGCTTCGCCGAGAATGTCGTAGACGCGGATCTGCGCGGCATTGGCGCCCAGCAGTCCGCGGCCGATCGTTTGCCCGGCTTCGCCGAAGCCGATGAACGCGATGCGTTCCATTTTTTCAGGTTGCCAGAGGAAAATTCATCATATCAAATAGGGCGCATGAAGCATCGACCCCGGCTCAGCGCGCTCCTCGGCGACTATCCTTGTACCGAGGCGCTGAAAGCCGGGCGCATCGCTTCCGACGAGGTGGCGCTCGATTTCGCCGACGTGCAACCGCTTACCGACGGCTTCAAGCGCGCGGTGCGCGGGCTCGAGTTCGAGGTGGCCGAGCTGGCGATGACGACCTTTCTCATGGCGTTCGCCGCCGGCAAGCCCTACCGGCTACTTCCGGCGGTGGTGTTCGGGCGCCTGCAGCATTCCTTCCTCGTGCATAACGCCGAGCGCGGCCCGCTTGCGCCGCAGGACCTTCCCGGCCGACGCGTCGGCGTGCGCTCCTATTCGGTCACTACCGGGATGTGGCTGCGCGGCATCCTCGCCGAGGACTTCGGCGTCGATTCCAGCCGCATCACCTGGGTGACGTTCGAGGAAGCGCACGTCGCCGAGTTCCGCGACCCGCCGAACGTGCAGCGCGCGCCGCAGGGCAAGGCGCTCATCGGCATGCTGCTCGCCGGCGAGATCGACGCTGCCATAGTCGGCGACGGCAAGCCCGACGATCCACGCATCCGCCCGCTCATCCCGGACGCCGAGGCCGCGGCGCGCGCCTGGCGCGCGCGCACCGGCGCGATGCAGATCAACCACATGGTCGCGGTAAAGGATTCGGTTTCCGACGAAGCGGCGGCCGAGGTATCCCGCCTGCTCGAGGCGAGCATTCGCGCCGCCGGCAGCCCGGAGATGAACCCGTACGGCATCGAGACGAACCGCCGCAACCTCGAAGTCGCCATCGACTATGTCCACCGCCAGGGCCTTATTCCGAGGCGCTACGCGGTAGACGAGCTGTTCCGATAACTCAAGGAGGATGTCAATGAGAAGTTCCCGACGCAGGCTGCTCAAGACGCTCGGCTCGCTTGCCGCCCTGGCCCTGCCGGCGCGTGCCGTGCTGGCCGCCTATCCCGAGCGCCCGATCCGACTCATCGTGCCGTTCGCGCCCGGCGGCAACGCCGACATCGTCGGCCGGCTGGTCGCCGAAGGGATGTCTCAGGCCCTCGGCCAGCCGATGGTGGTGGAGAACCGCGGCGGCGCGGGCGGCGGCATCGGCGCCGGCGAGGTGGCGCGCGCCGCGCCCGACGGCTACACGGTGCTCAGCGGATCCAACGGCCCGCTCACCGTCAACCCGTTCCTGCATGCAAACCTGAGCTACGACCCGCTCAAGGATTTCGCCCCCATCGGGCTTACGAGCCTGGCGCCCCACTCCCTCATCGTCAACGCCGCGGTCCCGGCAAAGACCGTGCAGGAGCTGGTCGCGCTGTCCAAAAAGCAGCAGATCGGTGTCGGCACTTCCGGCATCGGCAGCGCCACGCACCTCACGCTCGAGCGCTTCAACGCACAGACCGGCGCCAAGCTGCTGCACGTGCCGTACAAGAGCGGCGGCGTGCTGCTGCCCGACCTCATCGCCGGTACCATCCAGGGCGCGATGACCGAATTCTCGAGCGCGCTGCCGCACCATCGCGGCGGCAAGGCGCGCTTCGTCGCCATCGCATCGGCGAAGCGCGTCGCGCAGGCGTCCGACGTGCCAACGATCGCGGAAAGCGTCGCCGGCTTCACTGCCGCGAGCTACATCGGTCTGCTCGTTCCGGCCGGGACGCCCGCGGAGGTCATCGCGCGCCTGCAGGCGGCGCTTGCCGCGGCGATGAAGGCGTCGAAAACGCTCGACAGGATGCGCGAGCTCGGCATCGAGCCGGCCACGCCCGAGCTGATGACGGCCCGTGGCTTCGGCGAGTTCATCCGCAAGGAGTACGAGAGCTCGCGGGAGGCGGTGCGGCTTGCCGGGCTGAAGAAGGAATGAGCGGCGCGGCCCCACCGCCGGGCGGCTGGGATTGCCATTGCCACGTCTTCGGGCCGGCGGCGCGCTTCCCCTACGCCGAGCCGCGCAGCTACACGCCCGACGACGCACCGCTTGAAGCGTATCTCGCGCTGCTCGCTCGCCTCGGGTTCGATCACGGAGTGCTGGTGCAGCCGAGCGCCTATGGCCGCGACAACCGCGCGATGCTCGACGCGCTGCAGCGGGCGCCACAGCGACTGCGCGGCGTAGCCGTGGGCGGCGCCGAGCTCACGCCATCGACGCTGCGCGCCTGGCATACCGGGGGCGTGCGCGGGCTGCGCGCCAACGAGTTTCGCCGCGACGGCAAGCCCTACTACCAGAACGGCGTGCGCCTGAGGGAGATGGAGCCGCTGCTGCCCACGATGGCCGAGCTCGGCTGGCACCTGCAGCTCTGGATCGACACGCGGGACTTGCCCGAGCTGCTGCCGCAGCTTTCGCGCGTCCCGGTCCCGGTGGTGGTCGACCACATGGGACGCATGGAGCACCGGCACGGCGTCGCCCATCCGGGATTCCAGGCACTGGTCCGCGGTGTGGCCGAAGGGCGCTTGTGGGCAAAGCTCTCGGGTGCCTACCGGCTCGGCGCCGCGCCGCCGGACTACGCCGAAGCGCGGCCTTTTCACGAGGCGCTGGTGGCGGCGAACCCGCACAATCTGGTGTGGGGCACCGATTGGCCGCACCCGCGTCCCGAGGGTCCCGTGCCCGACGCCGCGCGCCTGCTCGCGTTATTCTTCGAATGGACGGGCGCCCCGGTACACCGGCACGCAATCCTGGTCCACAATCCCTCGCGACTGTACGCCTAGGAATGGACGGCATCCTCTCCATCTGGAACGACCGCGACGACCAGATCGCCGAGCTGTACGAAAGCTGGTACGTGCGCGAGCACGTGCCCGAGCGGCTCGGCATCCCGGGCTTTCTCGCCGCTTACCGGTACCAGGCAGTGCGCGGCGCGCCGCACTTCATGACGTACTACCGGCTCACATCGCCGCGCGTGCTGTCCTCTCCCGAGTATCTTGCGAAGGTCGCCGCGCCCACCGAGCTCACGCGGCGGATCATGGCGCAGTTTCGCCACATGACCCGGACGGCTTGCACGCTGGCCTATCGCTCCGACCCCGGCGCCATGGGCGGATACGTGGCGTCAGCGTACGCTGAGATGCCCGCCGCGATCGACGCGGACCGGTTGCTGCAGCATGCGCTGGCCGTCAGGCACGAGCCTCACGTGCTGTCCGTGCAGATCTGGCGCGCGGCGCCGGATTCGGCCAATCCGGCGAACCGGGAGTCGCGGCTGCGACCCGGAGGCGACCGCACCATCGAGGCCGCCATCGTGATCGACGTCATGCGCGAGCAGGATGCGCTGCACATCGAGGAGAGTGCGGCCGTGGCGATCCGGCGCAGCCTCGGCACCGAGGCCTCCACCCTCCGCAGCGGCGTCTACCGCCTGCTCGGCGCCTGGCATTCCCCGGACTCGGAGCGGCTAAGGGCACAGGACTTGCGATAATCGGCGGGTGAGCGCCTCCCAGCCGATTGCCTCTTCGCCCGCGGTCGATCTGTCGCGGCTCGAGTTTCACAACACCTTTGTCGACGAGCTGCCGGGCGACCCTGTCCTGACCAATGTGCCCAGGCAGGCGCCGAACGCCTGCTATACGCGCGTCGCGCCTACGTCCGTGCGTGCGCCGCAGCTACTCGCCTGGTCGCAGCCTTTAGCGGACCTCCTCGGGGTTGCGAGACCCGCAGACGCCGAAGTGCTCGCCGGCAACCGCGTTCTTTCCGGCATGAAGCCGTACGCGGCTCGCTACGGCGGCCACCAGTTCGGGCAATGGGCCGGCCAGCTGGGCGACGGCCGCGCCATCACGCTCGGCGAGCTGATCGCCACGGACGGCACGCGCCAGGAGCTGCAGCTCAAGGGTGCCGGACGCACGCCCTACTCGCGCACCGCTGACGGTCGCGCGGTGTTGCGCTCCTCGCTGCGCGAGCTCGTGTGCAGCGAGGCGATGCACTTCCTCGGCGTCCCCACGACGCGCGCGCTCAGCCTGGTGGGTACCGGCGAACCGGTGATCCGCGACATGTTCTACGACGGCCACCCGGCGCCGGAGCCCGGCGCGATCGTATGCCGCGTGGCGCCGTCGTTCGTGCGCTTCGGCAATTTCGAGATCCTGGAAGAGGAATTGAAGAAAGCGCTGGCCGACTACGTCATCCGGCACCACTTCCCCGGCCACAGCTACGCCGCGTGGTACCAGCAGGTATGCCGGCGCACTGCGCTTCTCATGGTCGACTGGATGCGCCTTGGCTTCGTGCACGGCGTGATGAACACCGACAACCTGTCGATCCTCGGCCTCACCATCGACTATGGTCCCTACGGCTGGCTCGAAGGCTACGATCCGCAATGGACGCCGAACACCACCGACGCGCACGGCCGGCGCTACAGCTACGGCAACCAGCCGCACATCGCGCAGTGGAACCTGGCGCGGCTCGCAGAAGCGCTGCTGCCGCTCGCCGCGCGGGAAGACCTGGAGAAGGGCCTCGCGCTCTACGCCGAGACCTTCAACGCCGCGTGGCCGCGCGCGCTCGCGCACAAGCTCGGCCTCGCCGCGCTCGACCAGCCTGGCGACGATGCGCTGGTCGGCGACATGTTCTCGCTGCTATCCCAGGCTGAAACCGACTTCACGCTGTTCTTCCGCGGGCTCGCCGATCCCACGATGGACACCCTGCGCAAAGCCTTCTATGCCGAGCCGGCGGCCGGCATGGAAGCCTGGCTCGAGCGCTACGCCGCGCGCGCGCGGCGCGAGCCCGACCGCGTGCAGCGCATGAACCGCGCGAATCCCAAGTACGTGTTCCGCAACTACCTTGCGGTGCAGGCGATCGATGCGCTCGCGCAGGGCGATGCCGCGATGCTTGAGCGCCTGATGCTCGTGCTGCAGCGGCCGTACGACGAGCAACCGGAGCACGACGAGCTTGCGGCGCGGCGTCCCGAATGGGCGCGCGAGCGGCCCGGCGCCTCGGCGCTTTCCTGCAGCTCATGAATTACTTCGACGACGCCACGGTGCGTCGTCTACTCCGGCTGGAGGACCTCCTGCCAGCGCTGCGGCGCGCCTTCATCGACCTGTCGGCGGGCCGAGTGGTACAGCCCCTGCGCCTGGTGATGG
>Ga0247825_10000279_pt1 | contig 31696 bp, 22 predicted proteins | sample 13C_Vanillin_Day_FD_194413 | JGI IMG/M metagenome (GOLD analysis project Ga0247825, IMG submission 194413) | Soil microbial communities from agricultural site in Penn Yan, New York, United States - 13C_Vanillin_Day48 | ecosystem: Environmental > Terrestrial > Soil > Agricultural land | place... | reverse complement strand
GCGCGCCACGGCTCGATCGTGATCGTGTCACCGTCGCGGAAACGGCGCATGTGCAGCTGACAGACCGTCGTCCCGCGATCCGGCCCGTGCGCGACCCCGTTGACGACCAGGCTGCACATGCCGCAGATACCTTCCCGGCAGTCGGAGTCGAATGCAATCGGATCTTTGCCCTGCCGGATGAGTCCCTCGTTGACTACGTCGAGCATTTCGAGGAAGGACATATCGGGCGACACATCGTCGGCCGTGTAATCCTCGAGCCGTCCCGCCGCATCGCGGCTGCTTTGCCGCCAGATTTTGAGATTCAGCCTCACGGTTGTCCTTCTTGAGCCCTTGCCACCAACTCCTGGCCTCTAGCCTCCGATCCCTACTTGTAACTCCTCTGCGTGGGATGCACCTCGTCGAACACCAGCGGCTCCTTGTGCAGCTCGGGCGCCTGTCCAACGCCCTTGAACTCCCAGGCCGCCGCGTAGGTGTAACGCGCATCGTCACGCAGCGCCTCGCCGTCCGGCGTCTGGCTCTCCTCTCTGAAATGGCCCCCGCACGACTCCTCGCGGTGGAGGGCGTCCAGCGTCAGCAGTTCGGCGAACTCGAGATAGTCGGCGACCCGGCCGGCATATTCCAGGCTCTGATTCAAGTTGTCGGGCTTCCCGGGAACGGAGACCTCATGCCAGAACGACTCGCGAAGCGCCGGAATCTTCTCGAGGGCGCGTCGCAGGCTCGCGTCCGTTCGCGCCATGCCGACGTCGTCCCATAGCAGCTTCCCCAGTTCCCGGTGAATCGATCGGATCGTGCGGGTGCCGCGGACCGAGAGCAGCTGGTCGATCCGCTTCTGGACGCCCTCGGCGGCTTCCGCGAAGGCTGGCTGATCCGCGGACACCTGACCGGGCGACTGCGCCGCCAGGTAATCGCCGATCGTGTACGGGATCACGAAGTAGCCGTCGGCGAGCCCCTGCATCAGGGCGCTGGCGCCGAGCCGATTGGCGCCGTGATCGGAGAAGTTCGCCTCGCCGAGCACGAAGAGGCCCGGCACGTTGCTCATCAGGTTGTAATCCACCCATAGCCCGCCCATCGTGTAGTGGATGGCGGGATAGATGCGCATCGGCGTCTGGTAAGGGTTCTCGTCGGTGATCTTCTCGTACATCTGGAAGAGGTTCCCGTACTTCTCCTTGATGACATCGACGCCGAGCCGCTTGATGGCGTCCCTGAAGTCGAGATACACCGCGAGCCCCGTCTTGCCCACGCCGCGTCCTTCGTCGCAGACCTGTTTGATGTTGCGGGAAGCGACGTCACGAGGCACCAGGTTGCCGAAACTGGGGTACTTCCGTTCGAGGAAGTAGTCGCGATCGTCCTCGGGGATCTGGTCGGGGGGCCGCGTATCCCCCTGTTTTTTCGGCACCCATACACGCCCGTCGTTGCGCAGGCTCTCGCTCATGAGGGTGAGCTTGGATTGATGGCTGCCTGTCACCGGGATGCACGTCGGGTGAATCTGCGTGAAGCACGGGTTGGCAAACAGCGCGCCGCGCTTGTGCGCGCGCCAGGCGGCCGTGACGTTGGAGTTGACCGCGTTGGTCGAGAGGTAATACGCGGTCCCGTATCCGCCGGTGGCCAGCACGACGGCATGGGCGGCGTGGCGCTCGATCTCGCCGGTCACCAGGTTGCGGACGATGATGCCGCGCGCCTTGCCGTCGGCGATGACGAGGTCGAGCATCTCCCGGCGCGCAAACATGCGGACGGTCTTCGCGTTCACCTGCCGCATCAACGACTGGTACGCGCCAAGGAGCAGCTGCTGGCCCGTCTGGCCGCGCGCGTAGAAGGTCCGTGAGACCTGGGCGCCGCCGAACGACCGGTTGTCGAGCAGCCCGCCGTACTCACGAGCAAACGGGACGCCCTGCGCGACGCACTGATCGATGATGTTCACGCTCAGTTGCGCGAGCCGGTAGACGTTGGCTTCGCGCGCCCGATAGTCGCCGCCTTTGACGGTGTCGTAGAACAGGCGGTATACGCTGTCGCCGTCGTTCCGATAGTTCTTCGCGGCGTTGATACCGCCCTGCGCGGCGATGCTGTGCGCGCGGCGAGGACTGTCCTGGATGCAGAAGTTCAGGACGTTGTACCCGAGCTCGCCAAGCGAGGCGGCGGCCGCGCCGCCGGCCAGCCCGGTGCCGACGACGATGATCGTGTATTTGCGTTTGTTCGCCGGGTTCACCAGCTTCATCTCGAACTTGTGGCGCTCCCACTTGTCCTTGATGGGCCCGGCGGGAATCTTCGCGTCCAGCTTGATGGCGCTCACGGACGTGCTCCGATGAAGTGCGCCCAGAGAGCGATGACGATGAAGCCCCCGGCGATCAGGACGGCGAACAACTTGCCGGCGGCAAGAATCCGCGGTGTCCAGCGCGGGTGGTCGAAGCCGAGCGACTGAAAGCCGCTTGAGATCCCGTGCCAGAGATGGGAGCCGACGATGATCATGCTGAGGATGTAAAAGGCCACGGTCAGCGGATTGCTGAACGCCTCCATCTCGACTCGATACAAATCGTTGCCGCCAGCGGGCCACTCGTAGTGGGATCCGAACCGAAACGTGCGCACGTGGATGACGATGAAGACGAGAAGCCAGAGGCCCGACACGATCATCGTGGACGATGCGAGCGTCTTGCGGCTCGGCGGGCCGGCGTATCGCTTCTTGGCGTACGTGATCGGGCGCGTGGTCTGGTTGGCGAGGAACATCCTCACCGTCTTGTACACGTGAACCACGAAGACGAGCAACAGGCCGATTTCGATGATCGGAATCAGCGGGTTGCTCGACAGCACGAACGCGTACCGGTTGAAGACTTCAGGGCCGAAGAACACCATCAGGTTGCCGATGATGTGGACGATCAGGTAGACGAACAGCCCGAGGCCGGTGATGCCGATGAGGAGCTTCATCCCCACCGACGAGCCGAACGCGCGAAGGGGAGAGGGCATCAGCGCGGAGACTCGAGCTCGTTGGCGAGAGCACCCGCATCGTAAACCGTGCGCAGCGCATGCACGATGGCGCCGCTGTGCACTGCGATGGCGCGATTGGCGTTGTCGTCGTAGACGAAGCGACCGACCAGGCTCTCGATGTTGCCGTCGAAGATCAGGCCGACCAGCTCGCCGGCCCGGTTCACGATCGGCGATCCGGAATTACCGCCGATGATGTCGTTGGTGGTGACCATGTTGAACGGGGTCGAAAGCTCGATTCTCGACTTCGCCTCGACAAAGCGGGCCGGCAGGTTGAACGGCGGCTTGCCGTCGAAGCTGGCCGACCGATCGTACAACCCCGCGAACGTCGTCTTGTAGGGGGCAACCGTTCCGTTCATCGGATATCCGGTCGCCCGGCCGTACGACAGCCGCAGCGTGAACGTGGCGTCCGGATACGCCGACGTGCCAAACGCGGCGAAGCGCGCCTGGCCGATTCGCTGTCGTGCCGCGGTTTCGATGCTGAGAACCTCGCGCTCCATGCGGTCGTTGATTTCCCGCATCGGTCCGTCGACCGCGCGTCCGAGCACGATGAGAGGGTCCTCCGACTGGTTCACGGCGGCCTCGCCGCCGTCCATCAGTCGCTTGCGGACGGCCGGATCGGCGAGCGCCGTGCCCTTGATATACCCCGCCGCTGCTGCCTGGGGCGTATGGCCAGCCAACGCGGCTTTCACGAAAGCGTCGCCGGCCCCGAGCTCTTCAAGCGATTCCTGGAACGCGTCGGCCAGCAGTACCTCTTCCATCGCCGGATACACAGGGGCGGAGGAAAGCAGCTGGAACTGCAGAGACGGCAACTGCGCCTCGTGATAGCCATTGAGCCGTCCGCCATCAGGCTTCTGAATCTCGCGGACGTAACGCACGATGGCCAACCCCAGGCCAGCCAGGCCCGATCCGCGAATCTGCCCGAAGCGCTGCAGCTTGTACAGCTGCCGGTGCGCTGTTTCCGCCCGCGCGATCTCGTCCCAGGCCGGACCGTACGTCTTCTGCCACTCGGCATTCCTGGCGATGGTCTCGCGGAGCGCCCGCTCGTCGGACGCCTTCTTCCCCATGATTTTCTGATCGAGCAGACCGTTGTACTCTCCGGTCTGCGCCTTCAACGCGTTCTCCAGGCCGAAAATGGTGTCGCTGGCCTGCCGCGCTTCCTCGGCGCCACGCTTCGAGTACTCACGCAAGGCCGTGAGGCGGCGTTTGACAACCTGAACGCTGTAGGGATAGACGACGTCTCGCTGGGTTTCGAGCTCGGCGAGCGTGTCGTTGCGATCCGTGGACCCGGGGTGGCCGCTGACGAACACCAGCTCGTTCTCGCTCGCACCCTTCGCATTCCATTTCAGGAAATGCTCCACGCGAAGCGGCGCGTCGTTCTCGTAGACGCGGACCAGCGCGAAATCGAGGTCGTAGCGCGGGTACGTGAAGTTGTCCGGATCGCCGCCGAAGAACGCCATCTGCTGCTCAGGGGCGAAAACGAGGCGGACATCGGTGAACTTCCGGTATCGGTACAGCCAGTACTGGGCGCCCTGGTACAGGGTGACAACGTCCGACCGCAGGCCCGTCTTGTCGAGGCTGTCTTTTTCGACTTGCGCGATCGCCGCCCGCCGCGCGTCGAACGCGGCCTGGGGAGTTGCCGCGTTGCGCGCGGCCGCCACGATGCGTTCGGTCACCTCTTCGTAGGACGTCAGGACGTTGACCTCGAGGTCGGTCGCCTTGATCTCCTCGGTCCGCGTCCGCGCCGAAAAGCCGTCCGCCAGGTAGTTCTTCTGGGCCGTGGACAGCTTCTGGAGCTGGCCAGCGACCACGTGATGGTTGGTCAGGACCAGGCCCTCGGCCGACACGAATGACCCCGAGCCGCCGTCGTTGAGGCGGACGCTCGCCAGACGCAGATGTTCCAGCCACTCGGGTGTGAGCGCAAATCCATAGCGCTGCTGAATGGCGGCGGTCGGTGGGTTATGAAAGGTCCACATGCCCTCGTCGGCTGCCACACCGGCGCCGAGAGCGGCGGCTACGGTTACACCCGCGATCGAGGAGAGGTGCCTGCGGTTTTTGCAGAGGTAAGACCACGCGGACCCGTGCAGACGCGACCCGAATGACATGGGGATCAAGAAAATGTAGCACAAACGGCTGACACGAAGCGGACGAGCCTCGTGTCCCTCGTGCGCTCGCTGGCAGGACGAGTTTTACGCTGTGGCGCGCGCTGCCTCGACAACGGCCGGCCGGCGCTTGGGATCCACCATCATCCGAAGCGCGAGCCCCTGCGGTTTGGACGGCGTCGGGGTGGAGATCCGGTACACCGCCGACAAGACGCGGCCCTGTTTGAGCGCCTCCGGGAGGGTGCCGACATCTCGAGCGTCGCGTTCGAGTTGGAAGTGCACGAGGCGGTAAAGGGGGATGGACACGAACGAATGGCTTTCCACGTACACGCCGAACTCGCTCACATTTCGCGCCACGACGCTCGCAAACCGCGTGGCTCCGCGCTGATCCTTCCAGGTCAGTCGAGCCGGGAACGTCACCGCGTGACGTTCAGCGTTTCGTGTGTCAGTCGAACGGGGCGATGCTGATGGGTCGGTCCACGTCTGTTTCAAGAGTCCCCCCTCGGAGAATCAGGACACTTGAGGTTGTATCAAGGAACAGGCCCAGTGCAGAGATGTGCAACAGTGCATTGAGTCTTCTGACCTAACCGCATATTGTGTAGTTATTTACGGATGTGTAAAGAGAAAGCAAATTGTGAGCAGCTAGATACTTAGTATACAGATGAGTTGGTAACTGAGTAGTCAGTATCCAACGTCAGTGAGTATCCAGTTCGATGCGGGCATCGAGGCCGAGGCGACGCAGTTTGAGATACAAGCCCCGACGGGTCAAACCGAGCAGGCGCGCGGTTTCCGAGATGTTGCCCCTCGACCGGTCGAGGGCCCCTTGAATCATGTCCCGTTCCACTTGCTCGACTGCCGACGCCAGGCTCGCCGCGGCCCGCGGGGTTGACCGCTCGCCGATCGACAAGGCCGGCGGCAGCTGGACGTTCCCAATCTCGGGCGACAGGTGTGACGGCTCGATGGTGCCGCCAGGCGCGCTCAAAGCCACAGCCCGCTGGATCTCGTTCTTGAGCTGGCGCACGTTCCCGGGCCACCAGTACTGGGAGAAGGCATCGAGCGCCTCAGAGCTCAACTGGATGTCGGGCTTACCGAGACGTTCGGACGCCTCGCGCAGGAAATACGTGCTCAAGTGAGGGATCTCTTCACGCCGTTCCCGCAGCGGCGGCACGTGGATCCGGATCACGGCGAGCCGATAGTACAAATCCTCCCGAAACTTACCCTCGGCCACCCGTTGTTCGAGGTCGGCGTTCGTGGCCGCCAGCACGCGGACGTCCACCCGCTGGGGGTGGGTTTCGCCGATCGGCATGATCTCGTGCTGCTCCAAAAAGCGAAGCAGCTTGGGCTGGACATCGAGGGGAAGGTCCCCGATCTCGTCGAGGAACAACGTGCCGCCGTGTGCCGACCGCACCAGCCCCGGCTGATCGGACACGGCGCCAGTGAAGGCCCCGCGTTTGTGGCCGAACAGCTGGCTGTCAGCAAGATCGCGCCCGGTGGTGGTGCAGTTGTAGGGGAGGAACATCGCGGCGCTTCTGAGCGATCCCACATGAATCGCCCGGGCGACGAGTTCCTTGCCCGTTCCGCTCTCGCCCGTGATCAAGACGGTGAGATCGTTGCCCTGCAGCCGCTGAATCTGCGCCACGAGCCGGGTCATGGCCGCGCTCGCGGTCAGGAAACCGGGGAGAAGCGGCTCGAGGGATGGAGTCGCCGCCTGCCCCACTGGACTGGTTGACCGATCGCGCGCCGCGCACAGCGCAAACCCCTGCTGGGCGACTGCGGTCACCATCCGGAGGCGGCGCAGCACCGGATGTCCGAGCGGGTGCGGCGCAGCGATCAGCACGAAGCGGGCACCTTCCGGATCGCGTCCGAGCGGCTCGAGCGTGAAGGTACCGCGCCCGTACGGGTGACCATGCAGCGCCGAGCGGGCGAGCGCGCGAGCCGCGTCGGCGTCGCAGCCCGCAAACGCGATGACCCGCACGTCGTTGTCCGGCTGCTGGACGAACAGCACCGTGCTGTCGGCCGCGGTCGTTTCGAGCAGGGCTGCGGCGGTTTCACGTCCCAGCAGATCCGTCAGCGCGGCGGCATCCACGATGCGCCGCACAATCGCGTCGTCTGCGTCAGCGGGGGACAGGACGTATTCCCCGGTGCCGACGTTCGTCAGCAGCGATTGCGCGGCGAGCGTGTCCGCCAGATCGCGCTCGGCCCCGAGCTGCTCGAATATGCCCAGTGCTGTCGTCAGATGCCTCGAGGCCACCGAGCGAGCGCCACAGGTGGCGACCAGGCGACCCAGGGCGAGGTGGCTGAGTGCTGCCTGATATCGCTCGCCGAGCAGCTCGAGCAGCGACACGCTTTGCGCCACGTCGTGGTACGCATCGGCTGCATGGCCGCTGCGGGCATTCAACTCGCCGCGTAGCCGGAGATATTCGCCCCAGGCGGCGGGAGCCAGCCGTGGATTGAGCGCCGCGGCGGCCGCATTCAGCCGCTGCTCGGCACCGGCTCGATCGTCGGCCGCGGTCAGCGCCTCGGCGGCGATGAGCGTGGCCTGCATCGCGTCGAACGGGGGGGCTCCGGCCTGCAGAATCTCATCGGCGCGCGACACGGCTTCCTGGAGCGCGCCACGCCGGAGGGCGAGCCGGGCCCCGAGGACGCGGATGGACCATTCGTACCAGCGGCTGGTCTGACTGCCGTAGGCGCCGTACGCATCGGCGGCCTGGTTCAGGAAGTCGCTTGCAGTCTCATAGCGGCCGCGTATCAGGTGGATCTGGGCGAGCGTGTCGAACACGGCGCCGGTTGTCTCGTGGAACTGAATCGGGCTACGCACGTCGAGCGCGTGGTGCAGCGCTTCCTCCGCACGCATCAAATTCCCGAGTCTCACGCAGATCTGCCCCATCGTCCCGAGTGCCACCGCAAGGCCGTGGCCCGAGCCGTGCTCCTCGTGCAGCGAGACGCTGCGTTCGACGAGGGCGAGCGCCTGCTCGTAGCGGTGCTGGAGCATCATGACGCTGGCCTGGTTGCCGCACACCGTCGCCAGGACGTCGTCGGCGTGCACCACGGACGCGAGACGCTCGGCCTGCCGCAGCGCCGCCATGGCCTCCTCGTAGCGGCCAAGCTCGGCGAGGTTGATCCCCGACAGCGAGTGCACGAGCGCGAGATAGCGACGATCTCCGGCGGCATGGAGGGCGGAAGCTGCCTTGATGATGTGCTCCCGGACAGTCGCCGTGTCCCCGACATGGCGATAGCACTGCCCGAGCTCGTAGTGCGCGAGTCCGATTCCCCGCGAATCGTGGGCCAGTTCGGCCTGCTTGAGCGCCCGCCCGTGCAGCGCGATGGCGCGTGACTGATCTCCGCGCACATAGGCCAGCCGGCCGTGCAGACGCCATAACGTCGAGAGGCGCCCGGGGGGCACGGTTTCACGGAACGTATCTGGCGGGCGGCCGAGCGCAGCCGCGGCCTGGTCGAGGTCGTCCTGCAGCAGCCAGGCCTCCGCGAGCATCGAGCGGAGCCCCAGTTCCTCGTCGCGGGTCAGCGTCGACGATCGCAGCACCGGAGCGAGCAAGCCTGCGGCCTCGGCGCCGCGACCGCGCTCGAGCGCGGCCCCGGCCCGCGTGAGCACGGCCTGTGGCAGAGAGGACGGCACGCCGCGAGTATAAGACAACCAGGCGCCGATCAGCCTCTCTGGAAGTGCCCCACGAGAGCCGCCAGCACCTGGTGAAACGTTGCATCCTCGGCCAGCACTCCCAGCTCGCCCGCGATCGCGTCAGCTTCCGGCTCGCGTGAAAGCGCGACCGCGAACGGCGGAAGGCCGACAGGGTCCTCGACGATGACACGATCGTCGGTCACACGCAGGCGGAATCCGTCATCGAGCGACGCGGTCAGCACGTCGCCATCCATCCGCGTGTCCTCGGTCGGCGGTTCAAGCCGGACGTCCGCGATCGGTCGGTCCGTCACGTGACGGACGTGTTCCGCCACATGGGCCCAACCAGCCATGAGCCACGCGAGCGCCGTCTCTCCGTGCCGATGGCGCACACGAAGGGGAGTGGTGGCACCGTGGTGCGCCGCATCGCGCGACTCGAGCGCGAAGTGGAGCGCACGACGGACGGGGGCAAGGCGCCGCCAGTTGCGATCGGCCAGATCCGGCCGGAAGGGATCGGTCAGGAGAGGAGCCAGCGCGAGCGTTGCTGCCCTGACATCGGCCCAGCATCGGCTGTCGTACAGGAACTGCCGCCCCATTTTCACGAGCGGCGTGAGCGGCTCCGTCGTTGAGAGATCCTCCGTCCACCACACCGTGGTCGGGATGTCGCCGAGCGTCAGTTGCCGCACGATGGAGCGTATAGCCGCATCGCCGCATGCCGATCGAATCACGATCTGTTCGACGCCGTAACGTGCTCCGGACGTGCCGAACGTGAGCACCTCCACTGATGCCGATATCACGGGAGACGACCGATCGCGGCGCGCACCGGTCGAAGGGTCGTGCCCCAGGACGATCACGCGCGCCGGATGCCGTTGGACGACCTCGTCCACGCCAAGATCCGCGTGCGGGAGCTCGACGTCTTCACCGGTGTCAACCGGACAGCGGCAGAAGACGACGAGGTTCGACATGACCGCGCGCGACACAGGCTCGTCGTGCGCCACGTCGCGCCACAATGCCGTCAGATCGGGCTCGATCCGCTCGACCGACGAGGAACGGCGCGCGCGGCTGGCTACAACGCTCGCCATCGTCTTCCTGTGGGCCGGAGCAGCGCGTCGGCTTGGTCTGGTCCCCATTCGCCGGCCGCGTACGTCGGCAGCCGGTCAGCGTGGCCGCTCCATCGTTCGAGTATCGGACTGACCCATCGCCAGGCAGCCTCGACTTCGTCCCGCCGCATGAACAGCGTCGGGTCGCCGCTCATCACATCGAGGAGCAGCCGCTCGTACGCCTCAGGGGAACCTGCGCCAAACGTGCTGCTGTACCGGAAATCCATCTTGACCGGGTAGATGTTGACCCGGGGGCCGGGAATCTTCGAACTGATCCCGAGCGCGAAGCCCTCATCGGGCTGGATGCGGATGGTGAGAGCGTTGGCGTCGAGTGGGGCCGCTGGATCGCGGTTGAACAGAATCGGCGGTACGTCCTTCAGCTGGACGGTGATTTCGCTCGCACGCTTCGGCAGTCGCTTGCCGGTTCGGAGAAGGAAGGGGACGCCCGCCCACCGCCAGTTGTCGACGAACAGCCGGAGCGCGACAAAGGTTTCCGTCCGCGAGTCCGCGGCGACTCCCGGCTCGTCGAGATAACCGCGCACGGGCGCGCCGAACTCGAATCCCGCCGCGTACTGTGCGCGCACGGCCTGCGCGTCGACGGCCTCGCCCTCGATGGGGCGCAGCGACAGAAGCACCTCGAGCTTCTCGTCCCGGACGACGTCCGGGTCGAGCGAGTGGGGCGGCTCCATGGCGATGAGCGCCAGCAGCTGGAGCAGATGATTCTGCACCATGTCACGCATCGCGCCGGCCTGCTCGTAATACGACGCTCGCGTGCCGACGCCCTCGGATTCCGCGACGGTAATCTGCACGTGATCGACGTATTTCTGGTTGAACAGCGGCTCGAAGATGGCGTTGGCAAAGCGCAGGACGAGAAGGTTCTGAACGGTTTCTTTCCCGAGATAATGGTCGATCCGATAGATATCCCGCTCGTCGAACACCCTGACGATGGCGTCGTTGATCGCGGTGGCGCTGGCAAGGTCGCGGCCGATCGGTTTTTCCACGATGAGGCGTGCGAACGGCCGCGGATGCCGGGGATCGGGCGAGTCCGCCGAATGGTCGCGATGCCCCGCGCCGACGAAGCGCGCCCGTGCGAGCTGCTCGACGGTCGGCACGAACATCGAGGGAGGAACGGCCAGGTAGTAGATCCGGTTGCCGGGCAGACCGCGCTCGTGCTCGATGATGTCGAGCCGCGAACCGAGAGCCGCATAGGCCGCGCTGTCGTCGAGCGACCCGCCAACGAAAAACAGCGACTCGGCAAACGCCGTCCAGCTTCCGTCGTTGTCTGGCTCGGGCGCACCGGTGTGTCGCTCGCGGGCGAACTGGGCGATGGATTCTTTCGCCAGCGACCGGTATCCGGCGTCGGTCAGCGACGCGCGTCCTACGGCCACGATGGCCGTTCGCGGCGGCAGGACGCCGTCGAGGTGCAGGTTGTAGAGAGCCGGCAGCAGCTTGCGCCGGGCCAGGTCGCCGGCGCCCCCGAAAATGACGAGCGTCACGGGCGCGGCTGTCCGGGTTGGCGCTGCGTCCAACGAGGCGTGCTCGGACATCGCCCGCCCAGGCGCGCTCACGCCGGCCATTCGTTGAAGAAGCGAGACGTCTGATGCCGGGCAGGTCGGTCATTCGTCCACACCGAAGGGTCGCGTCGCCACAGCCCGGCAGCCGCGCGGGCGGCTGACTCGGCCGGGGCGATCAAAACCTGGTGGAGTGAACCGGGGGAAAGCTGAAACCCACCCTGAAGGCGAGCGCGCCTGGCGGCGACATCCAACGCCGGCCAGCGCGTCAGCAGGTCGTACGCGCCGCGCATGTCTGTAGCATAGACTAGACAGTGGATGGCAAGAGGTTTCGAGAGCAAGGACGTCGAGTTTCAACAGAGCGAAGCCGAGCGACCCAGGACCGGCCGGCCGCAGCTGACCGCAGAGGCACGCGATCGTCAGGCGCGTGTCCGAACGCTGGAGCTCGCGCTTTCTCGCGCCGAAACCGACCTTGGCCTGGCCCGGTCGGCCGTGCACCGCCAGATGCTCGAACAGGCGGTGGCATCGCTTCGTGTGCAGATCAGTCAAGTGCAGGCTGGAACCCTCGAGGCACGGCCTGCGTATTCGAATAGTCGGACCCGATAGTCCGATCCGCAACAGGTCATGCAGATTCGTCTGATTTCCGGCCTTTGGCTCGTGGCATGTCTCGCAGTTCCGGCCATGATCGGCTGCGGCTCGCGGGACAGCGGGGACCGCCGATCTCCTGAAGCTGCGCCGCCGCCGGTCGCCGAACGGCCCACCTCCCTCGCGAACGAGCCGGCAACGGCGCCGAAACCGAGTGGACCGCGGATCGTCGTGCTCGGCGACAGCCTCACGGCCGGTCTTGGTCTGGCGTCGGAGGAGGCGTATCCCGCGGTGCTCGAACGGCGGCTGCGCGACGAAGGGTTCAACTATCAGGTGGTCAACGCGGGCATTTCCGGCGATACGTCGGCCGGCGGCCTGTCGAGAATCGATCTCGCGCTCCAAGGCGACGTCAGGGTTCTGATTGTCGCGTTGGGCGGCAACGATGGGCTTCGCGGTCTGCCGGTCACGCAGCTGAAGAGCAACCTGTCGCGGATCATCGAGCGCGCTCAGGATCGCAGCGCGAGGGTCGTGCTGGCGGGAATGGAGGCGCCGACCAACTGGGGCGACGTGTACACAAAGGCGTTTCGTGACGTCTATCCGTCTCTCGCGCAACAGTACGATTTGCCGTTGGTGCCGTTTCTGCTCGAAGGTGTCGCGGCGATTCCCCAGCTCAACCAGCGTGACGGCATCCATCCCACCGCCGAAGGCGATCGCATCATCGCCGATACCGTCTGGAAGGTTCTGAAGCCGGTGCTGGAGCGCTCACCCGCCCCCAAAAAAGGCGCTTCCGGCTCATGATCCAGCTGCGGGAGGTCTCGAAAACGGTCAGAAGCGGTGACCACCCGCTGACCATTCTGCATCCGCTGACGCTCGACGTCGCGCGCGGCCAATTCCTCGCCATCGTCGGCCCGTCTGGCAGCGGCAAGTCGACGCTGCTCGGACTCATCGCGGGCCTCGACGCGCCGACCTCGGGCGCCGTGATCATCGACGGCGTCGACATCACCCGGCTCGACGAAGACGCGCTGGCGCGGCTGCGCGGCGAGAAGATCGGCTTCGTGTTCCAGTTCTTCCATCTGATTCCGTCGCTGACGGCCTTTGAAAACGTGTCGGTCCCGATGGAGATCGCCGGAGCGGCCGATGCGCGACAGCGGGCCAAGACGCTGCTCGAGGAAGTCGGGCTGAGCGACCGGGCGCATCACTATCCCTCGCAGCTCTCCGGCGGCGAGCAGCAGCGGATCGCGCTCGCCCGGGCCCTGGCCAACGCGCCGCCGATCGTGCTGGCCGACGAACCGACGGGGAACCTCGATACGGCGACCGGACACCACATTCTGGAACTGCTGCGGGAGATCCATCGGGTTCGCGGGACGACTATCATTCTGGTGACGCACGACGCGGAGCTGGCGGCCATCGCCGATTCGCGACTCGTCCTTCGGGACGGCCGTGTCGTCGAGTACGTCTGAGGTGGAACGCCTATGACCTTCGTCCTTCAAATGGCGGTTCGAGAGACGCGCGCCGCGTGGCGCCGGCTGTTGTTCTTCTTCATCTGCATTGCCGTCGGGGTGGCCGCCATCGTGGCGCTTCGCTCCGTGATTCAGAACGTCCGCGAGGTCTTCAGCCGTGAAGCGCGCGCGCTCGTCGCCGCCGATGTCGTCATCAACACGAACCGCGATTTGACCCCGGAAGCCGAAGCGCTGATCGAGCGCCGGCTGGCCGACGCGCAGACCATCACGCGCACCGAGACGATTTCAACGCCAACGATGGTGCGACCGGCCGACGAGTCGTTGCCCGTGGCCCGGATGGTGGAATTGAAGGCGGTCGAGGCGCCGTTTCCGTTGTACGGGCGCATCGTGCTCGACGGGGGACAGGCCTATTCGCACGACCTGCTGAAAGATCATGGCGTCCTGGTTCGTCCCGAAGTGCTGACGACCCTCGGGCTTCGAGTCGGCGACGCAATGGTGATCGGGACGGCGACGTTCACGATACGGGGCGTCGTGACGAGCGAGCCGGGAGCGGGCATGGGGCAGTTCAACCTTGGACCGCGCGTCTTCATCGACCTGGCGGACGTGCCGTCAACGGGGCTGCTGGGCTTCGGGAGCCGCGCGACGCGGCAGGTGCTGGCCAAGGTCCCCGAGGAACAGATCGACAACCTGGTCACGCTGCTGCGCCCGGAGCTTCGGGGCGAGTTCGCCAACGTCCGCTCGTATCGCTCCAACGAGGACCAGATCGGCCGGAACTTCGACCGCGCCGAGAACTACCTGAGCCTGGTCGGGCTCGTCATCGTCATCCTTGGCGGGATCGCCGTCTCGAGCGTCACGCGGGTCTTCATCCTTCAGAAGATCAGGAGCATCGCGGTCCTCAAGTGCCTTGGCGCCCGCAGCCGCGAAGTCATCACCGTCTACATGCTGCAGGTCGTGACCCTGGGCCTCGCAGGAAGCCTGCTCGGCGTCCTGCTGGCGCGGCTGGCCGTCGGCGCCATCCCGCTCGCGCTCGGGCCGACGTCTTCGTCGCTCCTGGCGGACGTGGAATACGGGGTCACCTGGAGCGCCGCGCTCCAGGGGCTCGCCATCGGCGTGCTCGTATCGCTGCTGTTTTCGATTGTCCCGTTGCTCCACGTCCGCTTCATCAAGCCCTCGCTGCTGCTGCGCGACGAATCGGTCGCTCAACCACGTGACTGGGTCGGGATGGCGGCCATCGCCGGCGTGGCCGCGGCGCTCGTGGCCGTGGCGGTGTGGCAGAGCGCGTCGCTCGAAATCGGGCTGGTGGTCTGCGCTGGTTTCACCGGTCTGGCCTTCGCGCTTTATCTGGCCGGGCGCGCGCTTGTCTCGGTCGTTTCGCCGCTTGCCAACGCGCGCTCTTTCCCCTTGCGACACGCGGTACTCCACTTGTCCCGTCCCGGTAACCAGACGCGTGTCATCCTCCTGGCGGTAGGGCTTGGCGCCTTTTTCATCGTCGGCATCCGCTCGCTGCAGTCGAGCCTGCTGAACGAGTTCTCCGTGCAGGTGTCCGCTGATTCACCTGACATGTTTCTGCTCGACATCCAGAAGGACCAGGCCGATGGCGTGCGAGCGTTTCTGACCGCGCGGGCGTCCGGGGGTGAGGAGGCACAACTGCTGCCGGTGCTGCGCGCGCGAGTGGTCGGCACAGGACGGCGCGAGTACACGGTCACGTACCGCGATCACCTGGAATCCAACGAACGGCTGCTCGACGGGCGATTCTGGGAAGGGCCCTCTTCCGAGCCCGAAGTTTCCATTGAGGAAGGCATCCAGGAGCGTCTCGACTACAAGGTCGGCGACACGATTCCGTTCGACATCCTGGGCCAGGTGGTGAATGCGCGCGTGACGAGCATCCGCGAGGTCGAATGGCGCGACTCGCGCAACGGGGGATTCATGTTCGTGTTCAGGCCGGGCGGGCTCGACCACCTGCCGCAGACCTTCGTAGCCCCGGTGAAAGGACCGAACGAGCCTGCCGAACGCGCGCGTTTCCAGCACGACCTGGTCGCGCAGTTTCCGAACGTCTCCGTCATCGACTTCTACGCGATTCTCGCCACGGTCCGGGACATCACCGACAAAGTGACGCTCGCCATCACCGTCGTGGGCGCCCTGGTGCTGTTCAGCGGCGCGTTGATTCTGATTGGCGCCGTCGCGATGACGAAATACCAGCGCGTCTACGAAGCCGCGGTCTTCAAGACCCTCGGCGCGAACACCGGTACGATCGCCCGGATGCTGCTCTTCGAGTACGGAGTCCTTGGGGCGCTCGCCGGCCTCGTGGGCTCGATCGGCGCCATCGGGCTCACGTGGGGAATCAGCCGGTTCGCGCTGGACATTCCCTGGAGGATGTTCGGCAGCGAGCACGCGTCGGGCATTGTCCTCACGGCGGCGCTCGTCGCAGCGGTCGGGGTGCTGTCGAGCCTCGATGTGCTGCGCAACAAGCCGCTGGCCACTTTGAGGGCGGAGTAGCGCGCCGGCCATCCGGAAAGCGCGGCATGTAGAATTCCTGCCCGTGGGCTTTCTCGAGCATCGCTTCGCGCTCACCGCGAACGGCACGACCGTCAGGACCGAGGTGCTGGCCGGCCTCACCACCTTCCTGACGATGGCCTATATCATCTTCGTGCAGCCGACGGTGCTCGCCGCGGCCGGCATGGACGCCGGCGCCGTGCTCACGGCCACCTGCCTTTCCACCGCCTTTGCGACGACGTTGATGGCGCTGCTTGCCAACTATCCCATCGCCGTCGCGCCGGCCATGGGCCACAACTTCTTCTTTGCGTATTCGGTCGTGATCGGGATGAAGGTTCCCTGGAGGACGGCGCTCGGCGCCGTGGCTGTCGCCGGCGCGCTTTTCGTCATCACGGCGGGAGTCGGCCTGCGGGAACGGCTGATCGTCGCGATTCCCCGCTCGATCAAGCACGCGATCGCCGCCGGCATCGGACTCCTGATTGCGATGATCGGCCTGCAGTGGGCCGGGCTCATCGTCGACTCGCCGGGCACGCTGGTGACGCTCGGCAGCCTCCACACCCCGCAGGCGGTGTTGTCGCTGGTGGCGTTGGCGGTCACGGCCGTGCTGATGGCGCGGCGGGTTCCCGGGGCATTCCTGCTCGGAATTCTGGCCGGCGCGCTGGTAGGGATCCCGATGGGCATCGTGCAGTTCCGCGGATTCGTCGGCGCAGCGCCTTCGCTGGCGCCGACATTCATGCAACTCGATCTTCGCGGCGTCTTCGCGCCAGGGATGGCGTCGGTCGTGCTGGTTTTCTTGTTTCTGGCGCTGTTCGATTCTGTCGGTACGCTCGTCGGCGTCGGGGAACAGGCAGGGTTGATGCGGGATGGCGCGCTGCCACGCGCCAGGGAGGCGCTCCTCGCCGACGCCGTCGGGACGGTGGCAGGGGCCGCGCTCGGCACGTCGACCGTCACGGCGTACATCGAAAGCGGCTCGGGGATCGCCGTCGGCGGGCGGACCGGGCTCACCAGCCTGGTCGTGGCGGCGCTGTTCCTCCTTTCGTTGCTGTTCTATCCGCTGGTGCGGTCCATCGGCGGCGGGTACGTGGTCGATGGCGCGACGTTCTATCCGGTCGTCGCCGCTCCTCTGATACTCGTGGGGACGATGATGATCGGCGGGCTGCGACACGTGGCGTGGGACGATCCGACGGAGGCGATTCCGGCGTTCCTCACCGCGATCATCATGCCGCTGGCGACGAGCGTCACCGAAGGCGTTGCCTTCGGCGTTGTCTCGCACGCGCTGCTGAAGCTGGTTTCCGGAAAGGGCCACGCCGTGCATCCGTTGCTCTACATGGTCGCGGGACTCTTTCTCGCGCGGTACATCTTCCTGCTGTGACGGTGCTATGATTGAGAGTTACTTACCCACAACGTGGGCCATCGAGCAGGGAGTTGCAATCTTACATGGACGTGCAGACCTACAAGGACGCGCTGCTCAAGAAGCGGATCGAGATTCTCGGGACGGGCGGCATCAAGCCGCTGCAGGCGTCGATGGAAAACAACACCCGCCAGGGGGACATGGCGGACCAGGCGAGCGGTAACAACGAGGTTCACATCCAACTGAAGCTGAAGCAGACCGACGCGAAGATCCTTCAGGCCATCGAAGAAGCGTTGTGGCGCATCGAGAAGGGGACGTACGGCGTCTGCCGTGACTGCGGTGAACCCATTGCCGAGGCGCGGCTCAACGCGATCCCGTGGACGCGCGTGTGCATCTCCTGCAAAGAGAAGCAGGGTACGTGAGCGACTTGCTGTCCCTGCTGCAGGAGTTCCACGGCGAGAGGCTCGACATGATGCTCCGCCACCAGGCCGGCGCGCGGCACGTCCAACAGTACGACGTCAACAACACCTATCAGTACGTCATCAATCGAGACGACGTACAGCTGTCGTGGCTCGAGGCGGCGATTGCCGAGCTCGGTGGCAGCATCCCCGTCCGGCCCGAGCCGGCTCGAACCGTGACCGGACGACAGCTCGAGGCCACGCGCCAGATCGCCGAAGAGGACTCACGCGACGCGCAGGCCTTCGTGAATCGCTGGCGAGGGCGGGTCGACGACATGAGCAACGCACGCCACGCCAAGATGCTTCGACTGATCCTGGGCGAGGTGCTGGAACAGAAGCGATTCTTCGATCAGGCACGGGCCGGGCGCACCGATCTGCTGGGGCGGCGCGGGGCGGCAGCCGGACCCGCCAGCGGCGACGTCCTGCCGTCACGGTGGATCGAGTAACCGCCGCCATCGCGCTCGGTTCCAACCTCGGGGATCGCACGGCGCATCTGAACTACGCGATCGGCCGCCTGCAGGACTTTGTTGGCCGCCTGCGGGTCTCCCGCTTCTACGATACGGTGCCGGTGGGAGCACCCGGGCCGCAACCGCTGTTCCTCAATGCCGCCGCCGTCGGTGAGACGACAATGGCCGCGCGCGAGCTGCTTGCAGCCCTCCTGGCCATCGAAGACGAACGAGGTCGAGCCCGTTCGTACAGGAATGCGCCGCGCACGCTCGACGTCGATTTGATTTTGTATGGGGCAGCCACCCTCGACGAGCCGGGCCTGATCATCCCCCACGCCCGGTTTCGCGAACGCCAGTTCGTGCTCGAACCGCTCGCGGAAATTGCCCCGGATCTTCGCGATCCTGTGACCGGGCGCACGGTCGCCGAACTGCTGACCACGCTCCGCAAGTCGTCGAGACGTCAACTCTAGAACCCTCTTATAAATCCCGCCGCCACGAAGGTTTGTGAGGCGGCCTGTAGAGTCACTCGTACCGCGACAGCGGCAGACAGGCGCGTCGGATGAAAGATTCCCGGCTCTCCAGCGGCCGGGTGTATAAATGACTCCGCCTCTCGATGCTCGAGCGAGCCATTCGCACAAGGAGCCACGTATGAGCTGGACGGGCTCGGTGTTGGCGGTCGCCACCTTCTGCACGATGGGCAGCATCGCCCTTGCCGCCCAGGATCTTCCTGGCAAGAACCCCCTGCAAGGCAATCCTGACGCCATCAAGTACGGAATGGGTCTTTTCCGCGGCCGTTGCGCCGACTGTCACGGGATGGATGCCCGCGGCGTCCGCGGTCCCGACATCACCCAGGTGTGGGCTTCGGGCCGGACCGACGATGGCCTGTTCAAGACGATTAAAGGCGGGGTACCCGGCACGGAGATGCCCGCGAACCCTCGTATCAACGATCAAGAGACGTGGCAGATCCTCGCGTACCTCCGGACGCTGGCCGCTTCGGCCCCGACCGATCCGCCGCGTGGCAACGCTGAGAACGGTGAGAAGCTCTTCCGCACGCACTGCAGCGCCTGTCACACCGTGAACGCCAGCGGCGGGCGGCTGGGGCCCGATCTGTCGCGTATCGGTGCCGCCCGGTCGCGTGAGGCGATCACGCTGCGCATCCGGCGTGGCCTCGAGACCTTTGGGCCAGGCTACGAACCGGTCACCGTCACGCCAGAAACAGGACAGCCTATCCGCGGCGTGAAGAAGAACGAAGACCTGTTTTCGGTCCAGATCATGGACACGACCGAGCGGATTCAAGGTTACGAGAAGGACAAGATGAAGTCGGTGGAGAACGGGACGCGGTCGGTGATGCCCGCATTCGGCCCGGACCGACTGAGCGACGGCGATCTCGACGATCTCGTACGTTACCTGCAAACGCTGCGTGGTTTCGATCCGGCTGTCGCCCGTTAGGAGGCTTATGCGCGTCACGATGCTTCGCTTCGTCCGGATCGTTCTGGTCGTTGGCACGGTCGGCACGGTCGCGTTGACGGCCCAGCAACCCCCTCCGCCGCTCGTGACCGCTCAGGAGATTCTCGACGGCCTGACGCCAGACGGATCCCGGTGGCTGACCTTCGGGGGCAACTACAGCAACCACCGTCACAGTCCGCTCACGGAGATTACCCCCGCGAACGTTCACCAACTGACGCCGCAGTGGACCTTCCAGACTGCGACCATCGGCAATTTCGAGACGACCACGCTGCTCCGCGACAACATCCTCTACGTGACCGGTCCGCAGAACGTGGCGTGGGCGCTCGATGCGCGGACGGGCCGTCAAATCTGGAGGTACCGGCGCGAATTGCCCACCGTGGGGTTGACCGCGTGCTGCGGGCTGGTGAACCGCGGCTTCGGCGTGCTCGGTGACAAGCTGTTCATGACGACGCTCGATGCGCATCTGCTGGCGCTCGACATGAAGACGGGGTCAATCGTCTGGGACGCGACGCTCGAGGACTACAAGATCGGCTACGCCTCGACGATTGCACCGCTGGTGGTCAAGGACAAGGTCATCGTCGGCGTCGCGGGTGGCGAGTTCGGCATCCGCGGCTTCATCGATGCGTACGAGGCGCAGACCGGCAAGCGCGCCTGGCGCACGTTCACCATTCCGGGACCGGGCGAGCCCGGGAACGACACCTGGGCCGGTGACTCGTGGAAGACGGGGGGCGCCGGCGTCTGGGTCACGGGCGCGTACGATCCGGAACAGAATCTCGTCTTTTTTGGCACCGGCAACCCCGGGCCCGATTACCACAGCGAGAGCCGCAAGGGCGACAACCTGTACAGCGCCTCGGTCATCGCGCTGGACGGCGACACCGGCAGGCTCCGCTGGCACTACCAGTTCACGCCGCACGATGTTCACGACTGGGATTCGACGGAAGTCCCCATCCTTGCGGATATCACGGTCGCCGGCCAGATGCGCAAAGTTCTCATGTTCGCCAATCGAAACGGCTTCTACTACACGCTGGATCGGACCAACGGGAAAGTGATTGCTGCCAAGCCCTTCGTGACGACCACTTGGGCGAAAGAGATCGGCAGGGATGGGCGGCCGATCATGCTGCCCGGCCACACGCCCGACGAAAACGGAGAGCTCACGTGTCCCGACATCACCGGCGGAACGAATTTCTGGCCGCCGGCATTCGATCCGGCCACCTCGACGTTTTTCGTCAACGCACGCGAAGTGTGCGCGACGTTTTATGCGTGGAAACCCGAGTTCACTCCGGGCGAGCGGTTTACGGGCGGAGCGGCGCAGCGCGCTCAAGGTCCGGATTCGCCAGTTTACGGCGCGCTGCGCGCGATCGATCCGGCGACGGCCGAGCGGAAATGGGAATTCCGGTACATCAGCCCGTCGACGGCCGGGCTGTTGACGACTGCGTCGGGCCTGATCTTCAGCGGCGACGGCGAGGGCAACCTGCTCGCCCTCGACTCACGCAGCGGCAAACTGCTCTGGCATTACCAGATGGGTGCCACGATGCACGGCACGTCGCCGATCACGTACATGCTCGACGGGCGCCAGCACGTGCTCGTCCCGGCGGGGACCACGCTGACGGCGTGGGCGCTGCCTCGATAGCTGCTCACGGTTTGGGTTGCCAGTTCAGGATGAGCGTAATGGGCGGCGTGGCGGCTCCTTCGGGCAGCGTGTTAATCAGGAAGCGCTGGCCGTCGGGTGATGCTTCGAACTCTGATCCCGGCCGCGTCGCAAAGAGGGCAACAGGGGTTCCTGCCTCGACCACCGAGCCGCTGACGGGCAACATCACCGGTACCGCCATCAGGCGGTCGTCTGGTCCCAGGTAGAAGATCTCCCGGCCATCACGACGCCACTGGGGAAGGGTGCCGCCGCTGGTGGAGATCTGCGATTTGGCGCCTGGTCCGGGAAACGGCTGGACGTAGATCTCATTGCGTCCGCTCTCGTTCAACTCATAAGCGATCCAGCGGGAATCGGGCGAAAACCGCCCGTTCACTTCCTGGAATGGCGTCTGCGCCACGGCCAACGGTTTCCGGTCGCCATCGAGTGGCAGCGCCCACAGGTCCTCGCCCGTCTTCGAGTTCTGGGTCCCATACAAAATGAAGTGGCCATCGAGCGACCAGTCGTAGATGTTCTTATGTTCGGGCGATTGCAACAACAGTGACTCAGCCCCGGCACCGTCGATTGCCTTTTCGTACAGGTCGAGGACACCGTTGCGGTCCGACGAAAACGCGATACGGGTCCCGTCGGGCGACCAGGTCGTCTCGTAATCCCTCGCCGCATCAGCGGTGAACCGGCGAAGGATACCGCGCGCGATGTCCATCAGCCACACGTCGGTGTTCCCACCGACCATACGGCGGAACGCCGCGCTGCGCCCGTCCGGAGCCAGGCGGATGTCAGCCGGTTGATCCATATCCCGCCCGCCCACGGTGCCTATCTGACGGCCCGATCGGTCGAACCACGTCAATTGGCCCTGGACTCGGCTGGCCCTGTACGCCACCGGGCCGGCCGCTGACGCGGAAAGAGCGACGTTGGCGAACAGGTTGGGATCGACGGCCACGCTTTTGGCCATGGGCAACGAATCACCGACGGGTTCGAGCGTGCTGGGATCCAGACGCTGCGCCCAGAGCGCCCCTTGCCGTGGGAACAGCACCTGATCCGGTGGCGCGAAAACCGCTGCCCCGTCGGCGTCGAACAGGCGCCGAGCGTCCATCGAGTCGAGCGAGCCCAGGTACACCCCCTGGCTCTCGGGCGTGCCCAACGCAAAGAACAGGAAATGTCGGCCGTCGGGCAGGAAACGGGGGAAGCGGTGTCCCGTCTGACGTGGCGGATCGACACGCGTGACTTCCACGGCGCTGCCGCCTCCTGCCGGCACGCGGTATAGCGGGCCGGTGCTCGAAGGGGCAAACAGGATCACTCCCTCCTCGTTCCACGTACCGCCCCTGTCGTTTGGCGAGCTCGCCAACGTTCGTACGAGCCCGCCGGTGATGTCGCTACGCTTCAACTGGCGACCGGCGAAAAATCCAATCGACTGGCCGTCAGGAGACCAGAATGGAAGCGACCCGTTTTCGGTTCCTGCCAACGGCTCCGCCGTCTCAGACCCCAGCGGCCGAAGCCAGAGCTGACTCTTTCCTTCTACTGTCGCCTGGAATACGACGTGGCGTCCGTCTGGTGAAATCGCAAAGGACGCCAGATCGGTGGCGGGCGGCGTGACAATCTGAAGGCGCATCTGCGGAGCGTCTGCCGGCACGCCGCGCACGAACACAAACGTCACGAGCGACGCGGCGATCGCCCCGAGAAGGATGCCTGCCATCCACAACGGGCGCTCGCGCGGCGTCCGAGCCGGCGCGGCGGCCGCAGCGGGACCCGTCGGCTCACTCAGCGCTTCCTCCATCTGAAATCGTGCGTCCGCGATGTCGCGCAGCCGGCGGGCGCGATCTCTCTGGAGGCAGCGGCGGAGCAGGGAGCGGAGGGTTGACGGCGTCGTGGCCGGCAGCGCGGTCCAATCGGGATCGGATTTCAGCACGCCGCCCAGGATCTCGACCATTGTCTCGCCAGCGAACGCCGACTTACCGGTCAGCATCTCGTACAGGATGACGCCGAAAGCCCAGATGTCGGAGCGTGCATCGGCCGGCCTTCCTTTGGCCTGCTCGGGGGCCATGTACGCGGCCGTTCCGAGAATGACGCCTGCGCTCGTCATCGTCGCGGGGGTCATGATGGTCGGCGACTGCGACAGGTCCGCTGGTGGCTCACCGGCCATCGCTTTGGCGAGACCGAAGTCCAATACTTTCACCGACCCGTCGTGGCGCAGCTTGACGTTGGCTGGCTTCAGGTCGCGATGGACGACGCCGAGCTCGTGTGCCGCCTCGAGCGCTTCCGCGATCTGCCGCGCGATTGGCAACGCCTCGTCGACCGGGATCGGGCCCTGCCTGATACGATCCGCCAGCGTCAGGCCCTCCACGAGTTCCAGCACCAGCGCACGCATCCCAGCCGCTTCTTCAAGGCCGTAAATGGCGGCGATGTGAGGATGGTTCAGGGAGGCGAGAACCTCGGCCTCCCGCTGGAAGCGGGCCAGGCGATCGGGATCGTTGGCCCAGAGATCTGGCAGGACTTTCAGCGCCACCTCACGATGGAGCTTGCTGTCTTTCGCGCGATAGACCTCGCCCATCCCTCCGACGCCAATGAGCGCGAGGACATCGTAGGCGCCGAGACGACTGCCGGGAGCCAGAGTCACTGAATGACCGGATTATACGTGGCGGCTGGCGAAGGTGCCGGGCTAGTTGGAGCTGGTTGGAGCGCCCTCAGTCGACGACGTGGGCGTCGAATACACCCGTGACGATGCGACCGCTGCGCTTGATCTGTACGAAGATTCGATAATCCCCCGGCTCCGGGAAACCGTAAGGGAAAGAAACCGTCGGCGGCAGGCCGGCCTCCGGGTGGTCGTGCGCAGACCTGGAAGGCATGGCGATGTCGAGCGCAGCCATCGGCGCGGATCCCGACGGATGCACGTGCGCGAACACGCGCCGGTCCCGCCTGACGAAAACCGCATGCCCCGGCATCCCCATGTACAACTCCAGGTCGGTGGCGGGTCGGCCGGCGTCGTCTTCAACGCGAAACGTAAACGCCGTCAAGGCTTTGGATCTGAGAAGCTGGTCGTCGCGGATCCACACAATCCGGCCGCCGGTCTCGGACGTCACCCCGGACGCCACGGGCCAGCCGCTGTCGTCACCCGTCAGCGGCGCGCCGCGAATGCCGGACGTCTGCAGCCGGCCGGTCACCGTTTCGGACACGCCGGTCCGGTGCACGAGATCAGCGAACAGGTCGTACTCGCCCTGCGGCATGTCCGGCAGACGTACGTCGAAGACGCCGGTCGTAACCTCGTCTGGATGGAGGTGCCACAGACGGTCGAGCGACGGCGACAGGATGAACAGATGCATCAGGTGACCGTGGTCGGGAACGAAATCGTCGAGGCGCCTGCTGGCAAGCCATCCTGGATCCCGCAGCTCGAGTCTCAAACGCTCGTCCTGGGTAATCGTCGAGATGGCTTCCAGAGGCTTATAGACATAACGCGCATACGTCGTCGCTTCAGCCGCCCACCAGCGATTTCCGAAGGCCATCGCGCCGACGACGAGGCACGTCGCGGCGAGCGAGGCGATCCAGCCCCGTCGGCGTGCCCGCAACCCCGGCTTCTCGCCGGCTTCGAGGCTGGCTTCGCGCGCGATCGCCGAGATGATGGTGACGAAACCGGCGCACAACAGCAACATGAAGCCGATGAGCAGCGCCCGGAGCCCTCGGCCCATGGCCAAGGTTGCCTTCGGCAGCGTCGGTACGGGCACCGCAAGGGTTCCCTCGCCCCGCGATCCAGTCGCGGTCACGCGCACCTGCCACGCGCCGGCCGACATCATCCAAAGCTGGCCCGTGAACAGGCGCGGATCGTGTAGCGATCGTGTCGCGATATCGGCGGTTGGCGCGAACCGCGCGCCCGGCCCGGTTAGTGGAAGCGGCACAATCCGGACATCGTCGATATCGGGCGACGTCGTGAGAACCTCGACATCCGCGACGCCGGGCACGGCATAAGGTGGGCGGACGGTCACCAGCAGGCGATACGGTCCCGCCTGTGCGTCGAGGAAGACGTCAGGGCTGCCGACGTGGGCGAATGCGGTTCGCGGGCCGAGCGACAGCACCACGACAACGACGAAGGCGAGCGACGAGCGGCCGGTCATCACCGCCTGACCGTTCGCATCGCCCTGCCGGCATGGAGCCCGATCCACGTCATCAGACAGAAGAGCACCGCTGCGAGAAGCATTCCACGCCAGAACTGCGCAGCCGTGGCCTCGGCCGGAATGAACAGATTCCGCGCATACAGCGACTGGGGAGGCGTGCTGAAGTCCATGTACGCTGTTCCGAAGATCCGGTTTCTGGCCGACGGCGTCATCAGGAAGTTGGCGAAGGGCCACTGGACGACAATGAACGTTGTAAGGAACACGAATCCGGTCACCAGGCCGGTGACGATCGGCCGCCACGAGGTCGAACGCTGAAGAATCAGATCGAGGGCCACGGCAGGCACGATGACCAGCAGGGGGAATTCCCACGGAATCATGTGGGTCACCGGCTGATAGACGGGCCCGAGCTTCGGCTCAGCGGGAAAGAGCGGCAGGATCCAGAGGAACGCCACTCCGAACGCCGTGTACACAGCCGTCATGATTGTGCACGCCCAGCGCCATTCGGATGCCACGGCGAGGGCCACGAGCACGCCAGGCGTGCCGAGCGCGACGACGACATAGAACAGGGCCGAGTGCATGTCGGAGCGGCTGATGTACTCCATCTTGAGCAGCAGCGACTCGCAGATGACCGTTCCGCCGACGTAGAGGAATAGCCACTGAAAACGCTGGCGCACAGCTCCGTCCGAGCGGTTCATGAACGCCAGGAGGAGCATCACGGCTCCGAGCTCGATGCCGAAGAAACCGGCGGCCAGCACCATGTGCGGCGGGCTGACGATTTTCACATCCAGCCCGTAAGCGTTGTGCCACCAGTCGTCGAACGGGGCCGACGCGAGCATTGCCGCCCCACCCCAGGCGAGGATGAACGCGCCGAGTGGACCCCTGAGGCCCCATATTCGCACGCTGACGTTTCTCAGCGGCGCCTCCCGACCGAACGTCGTTGTGAGAATCAGGTACGCGGACGACACGCCAGCGAGCACGCCACACGCGTAGATAGCCATGTGCGGTGGAGACCAGAACGTGTCGCGTCCGATGGATCGATGCCACGAGATGTCCCAGTAGCCGCCGACGTAGGCGGAGGTGACGGCCACTGCAGAACACCACAAATACCAGGGGATGCGTGGGCCGGGCTGCTCTGTCATCGAAAGACGATCTTCAATCGCGACTGTACCGCAGGTTCCTTGCCAAAACCATTATCCCCGTTGCCCCGGACGCCTGTTACGGACGACGGTTCTCAGACGCTGATTTCGTCGGGGAGCATCGCCAGCTCGACGTTGGCGTCGCGCCGCTCCTTGACGGCGTGATCCGAGACGATGACCCCGTCACGGCACATGATGATTCGGTCGCCGTACTCGGCGATGTCGCGTTCGTGCGTGATGACCAGGACCGTGATGCCGCGATCGCGGTTCAGGCGCTGAAAGATGCCCATGATTTCGATGCTGGTGCGGGTATCGAGGTTTCCGGTCGGCTCGTCGGCCAGCAGGATGGAGGGGTTCGTCACGAGAGCGCGAGCAATCGCCACGCGCTGCTGCTGTCCGCCGGACAGCTGATTGGGGTGATGCTTCGCGCGATCGGCGAGCCCGACCATCGCCAGACTCTCCATCGCCCTGCGCTGACGTTCGGCGGCGCGCAGCCGGCCGCCGCCGTACAGCAACGGCAGCTCGACGTTGTCGATGGCGCTCGTCCGCGAAAGGAGATTGAAGCCCTGGAACACAAAGCCGATCTTCTTGTTGCGCACGTCCGCGAGCTGGTCCTTGGACATCTGCGACACGTCGCGACCGTCGAGGATGTACTGACCAGAGGTCGGCCGGTCGAGGCACCCCAGTATGTGCATCAGCGTGGATTTGCCCGACCCCGACGGCCCGGTCACGGCGATGAACTGACCGGTCGCCACGTCGAGCGAGACGCCCCGAAGCGCCCGGACCTCGACTTCGCCGACCACGTAAGTCTTGACGAGGTTCTTGACCGATATCACACGAGGACTAGCGCCCTGTCGGCATGTGCCCGTTCACTCGAACCTCAGCGCTTCGATGGGGTCGAGACGGGCCGCCTTCCGGGCGGGATAGAAGCCGAAGAACACCCCCGTGCCGGCGGCGAAACCGAACGCCATGGCGACGGCGCCGGGTGGCACCTTTGCCGGCCACGACATGAATCGCTGCATGCCTTCGGCGAGGCCAAAGCCGAGGGCGATGCCGATTCCGCCGCCCACCAGGCTGAGCGTCACCGCCTCGACGAGAAACTGCAACAGCACATCCCGGCCCTTCGCGCCGATCGCCATTCGCAGCCCGATCTCGCGGGTGCGTTCGGTGACCGAGACCAGCATGATGTTCATGATGCCGATGCCGCCGACGATGAGCGACACGCCCGCGATGCCGGCCAGCAGCGTGGTCATCGTGCCGGTCGCCTGGGTGCGGATGTCGGCGACCTCCTCGAGCGTGCGGATGATGAAATCGTCCTCCTGTCCGGGGGCCAGCTGGTGGCGGGTCCGCAGCAGGAAGGCGATCCCATCCGCGGCTGCGCTGGTGCCCTCGGCGGTGCGGGCCGACACGGTGATGTTGTTCACGTAGTCGATTCCGAGGAGCTTCTTCTGGACCGTGGTGTACGGCACGAGGATCTGATCGTCCATATCCTCACCCATGCCCTGTCCCTTCCCCCCCATCACGCCGATGACCTTGAACGGCTGATTCCGGATTCTGATGACCTGCCCGACGGGATCGCCGTCCGCACCGAACAGCTGCTCGTTCACCGTCGCGCCGAGCACGGCGACCTTTGCCGCCCCATCGATGTCCTGGGGGCTGAAGAAGGCGCCGATGCGGGTCGGCCAGGCTCGAATCAGCGGTAGATCGACGTCGGTGCCCTGAATCCGCGTGAACCAGTTCTGGTTTGCGGCCACGACCTGTGTCCGCATCTGAACTCCAGAGGCGACGTATTGCACGTCTGGAAGTTCGCGCATGGCGGCGGCGTCCGCTTCGCTGAGCGAGCTCGATGCCCCGGCTCCCGATCGCACGCCTCCCTGAGTGAAGTTGCCGGCGTTCACCGTGATCATGTTGGTGCCGGCGCCTTTGATCTGTTCTTCGATCGCGGCCTGGGCGCCGTTCCCCATGGCGACCAGCGTGATTACGGCCGCGACGCCGATGATCATCCCCAGCATGGTGAGCCCCGTCCGCAGCTTGTTGCGGCCCAGAGCCTTGAAGGCGACGCGGAAGGTAATGAGAGGGGACATCGATGCTCCGGGTTGCGGGGCAGCCTATCGACCGCCGCCCCGATTTCCACCACCGCCCCGATTGCCGCCACCACCGCCACCGCCACCGGGGAATCCTCCTCGGCCCAGCCCTGGAAAGGCGCTCGTGGGTGCGGCCGTGCGTGTCTCGGCAGCGGTCAGCACGTTGGTGACGACTTCGCTGCCTTCATCGAGCGCGCCTTCGAGCAACTCCGTGTTCTGGCCGTCGGTCACGCCTGTGCGCACGCGCAGCGGCGTCAGCTGCCCGTCGACGTACTGCCAGACTCGTCCGAAACTCTCGACGGGCGGCAGGGGAGCGAAGAGCGCGTCGAAGGTGGTTGCCGCCTGGCCTGTCCCGGGCCGTGGCGCCTCCGCGACCGACTCGGCGGCGCGGGCCGTCTGCCCCTCACCGCGTCCACGACCCTGGCCGCTTCCTTCTCCGCCGCGATTTCCAAGCGAGTCCGGATCCAGGCCGCGCGCCTGGATCTGTTCGCGCACCCGTTCGCGCTCTTCAGGGGACATGCTCTGCAGGCGTTCGGCCAGCCCTTCACCACCAAGTCGGCCGCGCCCCACGGCGTCTCCACGGCCTGCTCCCGATTCCTGACCAGCCGGAGAAGTCTGTGCGCCTCCGGGGGCTCGAGCTTCGGGTGTGGACCCACCCTGAAGGCGACCCTCCGATTCCGACGGCGGACGGGTTACAGGGTTGCGTCCGCGAGCATCCGAGCCCGCCCATGCACGCGGTTCTGCGAGATCGCGCACCTCTGCCGCGTTCGGAGGGGTCTGTCCCAGGGCCGCGAAGATCTCGTTGGTCGGACGGAACCGCAGAGTCGCATTGGGTAGACGCAGTACGTTGGAGCGCTTCCGGACCTCCACGTTCACGTTCGCCGTCATGCCCGGCTTGAGCTTCAGTTCGGGATTCGGCACGTCGATGACCGTCGCATATGTGACGACATTCTGCTGCACGATCGGCTGCAGCCTGACCTGTGAGACCGAACCGCCAAAATCCTCGGCCGGATACGCGTCCACGCGAAAACTGACGTGCTGGCCCGGACGGATCCGCCCGACATCGGATTCGTCGAGGTTGGCGACGACCTGCATTTTCGTCAGGTCGGCAGCGAGCACGAACAGCGTGGGCGCCTGCATGCTGGCCGCCACGGTCTGACCGACGTCGACGTTGCGCGAGATGACCAGCCCGTCGATCGGCGCCCTAATCACCGTGTGCTGGAGGTTCACCTCGTTCTGGTTCAGCGAGGCGCGCGCCTGCGTGACTTGCGCCTCTGACGAGCGGATCTGTGCCTCGATCGATCGCACGTTGATCTGGGCTGTGTCCAGCTCGCTCTGCGAGATCAGCTGACGTCCCGACAGCTCGTTGGCGCGCGCCAGCTTGGTCCGCGCGTCCTCGAGGCTCACTCGAAGCCGATCGAGATCGGCCTGAGCGCGAATCAGATTCGCGCGTGCCTGCTCAATCTGGGTTTCGAAGAGGGAAGGGTCGAGCCTCGCCAGAACCTGGCCCTTGCGGACCAGCGAATTGAAATCAGCGTAGAGGGACTGGATGGTGCCCGAGACCTGGGTTCCGACCTGTACGGTCGTCACGGCTTGAAGGGTCCCGGTCGCACCGACGGTGTCGACGACGTCGCCGCGCGTGACGGCGGCCACGTTGACCGTCGGTGCCGGAGGTTTACTGTTGTACGTGTAGTACGCGTACCCTGCGCCGCCGACAGCTCCCGCAACGAGAAGTATCAGCAGCCATTTCTTCACTTACGGTGCTCCATCTATGCATCGCCACTGACGCCGGCGGCCGCTTCGGTCTTTCCCCACTTGAACAGACCGGACAGACCTTCCTCGAAGATCGTGTAGACCGTCGGCACCAGGACCAGCGTGATGAGCAGCGAGGTCGTGAGACCGCCGATCACGACGCGTGCGAGCGGGACCTGCAACTCGCTGCCTTCGCCGATGCCGAGGGACATCGGCACGAGGCCGAGCGCGGTCGCGATCGAGGTCATCAGAATCGGTCGCAGACGGGTCCGGCCGGCGACCTCGACGGCCTCGCGAATCGGCAGGCCGTCGCGGTGACGCAGCACGTTCGTGTAGTCCACCAGCAAGATGCCGTTGCTGACGACAATGCCGGCGAGCATGATGATGCCGATGTACGCCTGCATGTTGAACGCCGTACCCGTCAGCTTGAGGGCGAGCACGACGCCAATCGCGGCCGTCGGCACCGAGAACATGATGATGAACGGGTCGCGGAACGATTCGTACTGGGACGCCATGACGGCGTACACCAGCACCAAAGCGAGAATGAGCACCATGCGAAGCTGGCTGAACGCCTCAGCCTGCTGCTCGACTTCGGCACCGAATCCCACGCTGAAGTCCCTCGACACCTGTCCCATGACCTGCGGGAGCCGATCCTGGACCGCCTGCACCGCTTCGCTGAGCGTCACCTCCGGTTCGGCGCTGACGAAGTTGATGCGCTGCTGATTCTTCCGCTGAATCTGCGTCGGTCCCACGGCATCGTCCACGCGCATCAGGTTTCTCGCGGGCATCACGACGCCCCCTGCCGTGCTGATGAGGACGTTGTCGACGTCGTTCACGTCCTGCCGCTCTTCTTCGCGCAGGCGGACGACGATGGGGTATTCCTTGCCCGCCTGACGGAACAGCGCGGCCTGGGTGCCGGCGATGTTCGTACGAATCGTGTTCGCCAGATTGGTGGCGCTGATACCGAGCAGCGCCGCCTTGGCACGATCTACCCGGACGGCGAGCTCCGGCCGCCCCTCGTCACGGCCCAAACGGGAGTCGGCGACTCCGGGCGTGGCGTCGAGGACATCCTTCACGGCCTGGGCGAGCTGCTTCGACTCGTTGAGATCTTCGCCGCGGATCTCGATCGAGAGCCGGCCACCGCCGTTGTTGCCGCCGCCCGACAGGAGCCGATTGAGGTCCTGGTTGCCGCCCGCCGGGTTGGCGCGGACGACGACGCCCGGGATACCCGAGAGCTGGCGACGGAGGTCCTGGGCGATCTGCTCGCTCGACCGCGTCCGCTCGTCTTTGGGCGTCAACATGACGTTGATGTTGCCGCGACTCACCGCGCCGCCGCCCCCGCCGCCGCCCTGGAAATTGCCGCCGCCGGCGCCGGCCTGGACGATGATCGTCGTTGCCT
>Ga0247825_10000278_pt1 | contig 31702 bp, 25 predicted proteins | sample 13C_Vanillin_Day_FD_194413 | JGI IMG/M metagenome (GOLD analysis project Ga0247825, IMG submission 194413) | Soil microbial communities from agricultural site in Penn Yan, New York, United States - 13C_Vanillin_Day48 | ecosystem: Environmental > Terrestrial > Soil > Agricultural land | place... | reverse complement strand
CTCTTGCGGGGGCGGGGGCGGCGGCCTGTCTCCCCGACGCCACGGGGGTGGATACCCTTCTGGGCCCTGAGCCATGCCCCCGGGTGGTCCGCCCTGCCCGCGCATGAAGTACGCGGTGGTGCCCGCGACACCGATCATCACCAGGAGCAGGACGGCAACGGCTGCCACGAGCTTCGTCTTGCTGATCCCCGCCGTGGGCGCGGGCGCGATCTGGCCGGACAGCGCGGGAGCGGGAGCAGGAGCGGGAGCGGGCTGGGGTGCGGACCCCATCCGCGCATTCATGCTGGCCCTGGGGCTCACGGTACCGGGCAGCGGGGTGGCCATGGGACGCACGGTGGCATCCAGGGCCACCTCCTGCATGTCGTTCTGCACGCCGTTCAGCGAGCGCACCGAGGTGGCATCCAGCCCCATCGCCGGCTGCGCCTCTTGAAACGCGAGCGCGACGCCGGTGATCGGCTTCTCACCCGAGGCTGGCGGTGTGGAGGGCGGGCGGCGTACGCCCGAGATGCGCGAGATGAGCTTGCGCTGCGCTGAGAACGCCTCCGGGCAGAGCGCCTTCACGAAGTTGCCCACCTCCTCGGCGCCCAGTGAGGCGCTGGAGCGCAGCTGCTGCTCATTGAGGGCCCGCGCCAGCTCGTCCGCGCGGTTGTAGCGATCCTGCGCGCGGGGCGCCAGCGCGCGCCGCAGCACCGCGTCGATGGCGGGATCCACCTCGGGCCGCAGCTGGTGGAGCGCGGGCACCTGGGGGTTGCCCATGGCGGCCATCATCTCCCCCACCGTCCCATGGGCGATCAGCGGCCGGCCCGCGATCAGCTCCCAGATCATCACCCCGCACGAGTAGATGTCGCTGCGGTGATCCACGGGCTCGGCGCGGGCCTGCTCCGGGGACATGTACCCCAGCTTCCCCATCACCGTGGACGGCAGCGTGTACTTGCTGCGCGCCGCGGACTTGGCGAGGCCAAAGTCGATGACCTTCACCTCGCCCTCGTAGGACACCATCACGTTGTGCGGCGACACGTCCCGGTGGACGATGCCCAGCGGCGTGCCGTCCGGCCCCGTCTTGCGGTGCGCGTAGCCGAGCCCCTCGGACACCTTCTGCCCCAGATAGAGCGCCACCGGCACGGGGATGGCCTGGCCCTGGCTGCGCGCCTGCTCGGCCAGGTACGCCACATCCACCCCGGCCACGTACTCCAGCGCCATGTAATAGGTGCCGTTGGCCTCGCCCATGTCGTACACCTGGGCGATGGACGAGTGCACCAGGTGCACCAGCACCTTGGCCTCGTGGTGGAAACGATCCAGGAACTGGCTGTCCTTCAGCAGTGAAGGGAGGATCGTCTTCACGATGCACGGCTTCTCGAAGCCGGCCACACCGGTGATCTTCGCGAGGTACACCTCGCCCATGCCGCCCTGCCCGATGAGGTGGACGAGCTCGTAGCGCCCGAGGCTTCGTGGCGGTTCAGTGCTTTGGGTCGTCATCGTGTCCTTCACAGCGCACCACGGGGGGGAAGGTAGGCGCAAGCCTCCCCCGGGAGGCTCCCTCATTGGACACCGAACCCGCCCAAAAGGAAAAAGTCTCACCGCCGCCTCGCCAGCAGGCGGGTAGGCAGCCTCAGGCGCTGGGACCTTCGAGCAGCTGCTCGCGCAGCTGGGCCGCCGTCACCGGCCAGCCCAGTCCCTTCGGTGTGAAGAAGACACCTACCGGGATGCCCTCCTCAGCCAGCTCGGGCAGCAGCTCGTTGAGCAACTCGGGCAGCGGGATGCGGCGAGGCTCGAAGCCCTCCCACAGGTGCGTGGCGCACAGCCGCGCCGTGGTGTCGGTGGGCCACAGCGGCAGCACGTCCCGCTCCTGCTCGTCGAACGCCAGCGCCCAGCCCTCCATGTAGAGCCCCCACGCCTCGCCGGACTCGCGTACGCGCTGAAGGAACCACGCATGGCGCCGCGACGGGGGAAGCTCGAGCACAGACTGGAGCCGAGCGTCGGACATCTCCTGCGTCATCCTTCCGCCTCCATCAGTGCGCACACGCTAGCGCACCGGGCTGACCTGCGCCCACCTGAGTGGCTCCCCCGTCCTTGTGTACCCCTTGGACTTCACGTCGACAACACCACGAACTGTGCACCGGCATACCTCCGATACGTCCGGGGTCCCCTGACCGTTGTCAGAGCCGGATGCGATGCACTTCCTGTGAGGGGCTCACCCTCCGCAGCGGAGATCCTTTCTTCGCTCCCGCTCCGAGGGCCCACATGGGGAGAACAATCATCATGAAGCGCTGGGGCATCCTCGGAGTGTTGGTCCTCGCGGCCGCGTGCGGCGGGGAAGATGATCGCATCAGTGCACAGGCGCACCTGTGCCCTGGAGTCGTCGCGGGTGCGCTGCCGGGTGCCGAGCTCAGTCAGAGCGCGGCCCCACGGCCGGAGGCGAACAACGATGGCCGCCGGCGCTACCTGATCCGCTTCCGGGATGGAGCGCCGGTGAGCGCCTCGCGTGTGTCGGAGCTGGGCAGCCGGGTGCTTCATGTGTACCAGCATGCGCCAGCCGTCGCCGCGCTGCTGGCGCCCGAGGAGTACGCCTCGCTCCTCCGGAATCCGGACGTGCAGTACATCGAGCCGGATGCGCTGAGACGCCCGCTCGGCGTCACGGTCCCGACGGACGGATCATCCCCGCGCTCCTTCATGGAAGGCAGCGTGGGCGAGTACATGCCGGGCCTCGACCTGGTGAAGGCGCCCTGGGTCTGGGACGGAGACCGGGACGGCAAGCTGTATCCAGACGAGGTTCCGCATGGCAGGGGCATCAAGGTGTGTGTCCTGGACACGGGCATTGATCCGAACCATCCGGAGCTGCGGGACGTGATCGCGGGCGGTAACGACATCGTGGATGGGGATGGGGATCCGTCGGACCAGGATGCGAATGGCGTGTGGGGAGAGGGCCACGGCACGCATGTGGCGGGCATCATCGCCGCGCAGCTGGGCTCGGGCGGCAGCGTGAGCCCGGGCATGGATGAGAAGGGCGTCGTGGGCGTGTCCCCTGGCGCACGGCTGCTCATCGCCCGCGTGCTGAACACTCAGGGCATGGCCTGGGCCAGCGACATCATCAAGGGCCTGGAGTGGTGCCAGCTGCAAGGAGCGCAGATCGCCTCCCTGTCGCTGGGTGGTAGCAATGACAGCCGCGTGGAGCGTGACGCGTTCCAGAGGGCCGCGGACAGCGGCATGCTCGTCATCGCCGCCGCGGGCAACGGCGGCGGTCCCCTGGACTTCCCGGCCGCCTACCGCTCGGTGCTGGCGGTGGGCGCGGTGGATCAGTCCATGCGCCGGGCCTCCTTCTCCGCCCATGGCTTCAACCTGTCGCTGATGGCGCCGGGTGTGGACGTGCTCTCCACCGTCATCCGGGGACAGGGGACCATGTCCGAGGTGGAGCTGGGGGACATCCCCTACGAGTCGCGCCCCATCTTCCTGGCACCCGCGGGAAAGATCTCGGGCCGGCTGGTGCACTGCGGGGTGGGAGACTCGATCGGCTCGTGCCAGACGGCCTCCTGTGATGGCTTCGTCGCCTACGTGGAGCGCAGCTTCTCGGTGCCCCTCCAGGTCCAGCTCGCCACCGTGATGAGGCAGGGCGCGGGGGCCGTCATCTTCGCGGACATGCCTCACGAGGGCACGTTGGCGAGCCTCACCATTGGCCGGCGGGGGAACTGGGTGCCGTCCGTCGTGGTGAGCGACGAGTCGGCCGGAGCGATGCGCAAGATGATGGGCTTCAACACCCATGTGAGGCTGCACGCGACGGACTATGCGCTCTCCTCGGGGACCTCCATGGCGGCGCCGCATGTGGCGGGCGTGGCGGCCATCGTCTGGAGCAAGCGCCCCACGCTCTCGGCCGTCGAGGTGCGCCAGCTGCTCGAGTCCACCGCGAAGGACCTGGGCCCGGAAGGCAAGGACTATGACTACGGCTACGGGCTGGTGCAGGCCGACGCCGCGATCCAAGCGCTCGTAGGGCCCAAATAACCCGGTTAGAAGAAGGGCATGCTCAAGTCAGGCCTCACCATGACCGCTGCTCTCTGCCTCGCCCTCACAGGCTGCGCCTCGGGGGCGGGCACCCAGCGTCTGGAGCGTGACGGCAACGCCAGCCTCACCGGCATGCTCTTCACGACCCCGAGCGCAGTGCGGCAAGGGAATACCTCCTGCGCTGGGGTACGTGTTCACGTAGCGCATGTCCGTGAGCCCTCGCGCCCGTTGGGCAACGTGATGGTGAAGCAGAGCCGGGAGCGGTGTCTGTATGTGGTCACCAATCTGCCCAGTGACGCGGAGCTGCGGCTCGAGGTGAGCCCGGGCTCTGTCTGGCGCTGCGAGGATGGACAGGCACCCACCCTCACCCCCAAGCCCGGGGCCTTCAAGCTGCGCGACTATGAGACCGCGACGCGGGACTTTCGCGTCACCTGTGGGTAGCGCGCGGACCGAGGCTCCGCTCGACCGCCCGTCTGCTGGCCGGTCCCCTCTTAGAAACCCTCAAGTGGCCCGCGCCACGGACGTTTCCCCTGGAAGCAAGGAGCCTTGCTCATGCCACACCTGGCAGGTGGATTGATTCCCCCCCTCAGGCACGGCAATGTGCTCTGGACGACAAGGCTTCTGACCGCAATCTCTGCCGCCCTTGTCGCAGGAGCCCATGCCGCTATGAACGCGAACCGCCTGAGTGCCCGCCTGGCATCTCTGCTCGTGGTGGGACTGATGGCCAGTGCGTGTGAGAACGAGGAGCCCTTCCCGAACTTCGAGGAGCTCGAACTCCTGCGCGAGTTGCACACCATGCCACAGCGTCCGCCAGCAGATCCCACGAATCGCCTCGCGGACAATACCCGGGCGGCCACGCTGGGCAACAGGCTGTTCCATGATCCCAAGCTGTCGGCCTGCGGCACGGTCTCGTGCTCGAGCTGCCATGACGGTGACGGGCGCACGGTACCGACGGCCCTGGCGGATGGCTGCAACGGCGGCGTCACGGGCCGCAACCCGCCCACCATCCTCAACGTGGGCCACGAGCGGTGGTTCATGTGGGACATGCGCGCGGACCGGCTGTGGAACCAGGCCATCCTGCCGATGACGAACCCCATTGAGATGGCCTCGAACCCCACCATCGTCCGGGCCCAGCTGTCCTCAAGCTACCTGCCTGAGTACGCGGAGCTCTTCGGGAAGACGCCGGAGGAGACGGACGATGACGAGATCCTCGCCAACGTGGGCAAGCTGATCCAGGCCTACGAGCGAACGGTGAATCGCACGCGCGCGCCGTTCAATGAGGATGTCGTGCGCTTCATCGAGGCGGTCGAGTTGAGCCAGGCGGAGGCGGAGAGAGATCCGGCGTTTCTGGGGCTGAAGACGTACTTCCGCAAGGGCCAGTGCATCGTCTGCCACAAGGGCCCGACGATGACAGACCACCTGTTCCACAACATCGGCGTGAAGGACTCCAGCCCGAGCGCGCCGGGACAGACGGCGGCGATCGAGGCGATGCTGGACTGGAAGTTCAACGCGGCGGGCCCCTACAGCGACATGCGGACGGGGCCGGATGCCACGCGGCTGGGCGCACTGAGGGCGGAGCTGGCGGAGAAGCGCGCGGAGATGGAGGGTGCCTACAAGACGCCCACGCTGCGCAACCTCACGCTGACGGCGCCGTACATGCACACCGGCGAGCTGGCCACCCTGGAGGAAGTGATCGAGTTCTACAACCTGGGTGGCGACGAGGATGGGTCGTTCGTGGGTACGCGGACGGACACCATCAAGCCGCTGAAACTCACCAACGAGGAGAAGGCGGCGCTCCTCAAGCTGCTCGAGTCGATGACGGGCGAGTGACAGTCACCCGCCGCGGAGCGCCTGGCGCACCTCCTGCTCGAGCGCCGGGTCATCCGCGATCGAGAACTGCTCCGGGAGCCGCGCGAGCGCCCGCGTCACGCGGACCCGCCAGGCCGCCTGGGCCTCCGTGCTGAGGAGGCCCAGCTGGCGCAGAAAGTGTCCCCAGGGGAGCAGGGCCGCGGCGACGGCGGCCTCGGCATGGGGGTGGCGGTAGCGGCTGTCCGAGCCAGGACGCGCCCACTCTCCCAGCACCCACTCCGAGGGGAGCAGCAGGCCCGCGGGCTCGCCCGGGGGCTCTGGCGGCGCCTGGCCTCCCCGAGGCACCTCCGGCAGCAACAGCAACAGCCAGGGATGCAGCAGCTGGGTGCGCCCCAGCGGCCAGCCATGGCGCGTGCGCAGCTCCCTCTCGAAGGCCATGAGCAGGCCTTGCTGCTCGAGCAGGAGCCGCTCCGCGGAGAGCTGGGTCCAGCTCCTGGGCTCGCCGCTCCACGCCGACGTACCGGCGCGCCAGGCCTCGGCGCGCTCGAGCCACTCGGGCACCAGGGGACCGAAGGACTCGAGCTGCTCGCGCAGCCAGTTCCTCCCGGGCGGCAGCTCTCGCAGCAGCGCCGCGTCCAGCACGGTGAAGACGGCGCGCTGGGCGAAGTCCTCCACATCCCAGAGGAAGAGCGAGGGACTGTCACGCACGCCGGGCCATGCGGCGGTGAGCCCCGCGAGCGCCGCGCCCACCTGCCCGCGGTAGAGGCACCACTCGGCGAGCTTCAGCAGAGGGACGATGTGCCCCCTCCAGGCCGCCAGCCCGAGCAGGGCGCCGCTCGCGTCCGCACCCGGGCGCTGCAGGACACACTCCACGCGCCAGCCGAGCAGCGCCGGCTCGGCGCGGTAGATGTGCGGAGCGCGGGCCTCCCAGGTGGCGAGGACGGCTTCGAGCTCGGCGCCACGGCCCGCCTCCCGGAGCAGCCTCCGGATCACCCGGCCCAGCTCCAACGCGTCATCCGAGTCGAAGCGAGGATCCGCGGCAGCCTCGCGGGCCAGCACGAGCTGCAGGTCCAACGGCGCGGCCATGAAGCCCTCACGGAAACCGCGCGGGAGCCCGCCGTGGCGGCGCTGGGTCAGGCCGCGCCGCGTCTCTTCGAGTCGCTCTTCGCTCATGCACGCGCCGTTGAAACCACCCACCTATAGGGTAGTGTTTCCGGAGCGTCACGTAAAGCGTAGTACTCCTAGAACTCCGGTTCGACGGGTGTAGGAGGTTTCAGCGCACCAGGTGGAACGCGGCCTGCCGCTGAAAAGCCCAGCGCACGCGGCCGCTTGCGTCGATGATGACGTCCTCTTCCTGGGCCGAGCGCACCCGCTGCCCGCCCCACTCCGGCACGGGCGAGGTGGCCTGAAGCTCCACCGAGTACCACATGCTTGGGATGATGATGTGATCCCCGTTGCCCGGCACTCCCTCCTGGCGATCCCACAACCCGACCATGGAGCCCGCGCCATGCCCGTTGAGCCCCACGGGGTGCGAATACACAGTGCCGTCGATGCCCTCCTGCCTCATCCTCCCGAGCACCGTGCTCAGCACCTCGTTGCCCGTCCGGCCGGGCCGCAGCTCCTCCACCACCAGATCCTGCAGCCGGTTGGAGCGCGCCAGAGCCTGCTTGATGCCCTCGGGCACGTCCGTCTCGCCCTCGCGCAGCACGTAGCCCATGTGCTGGGTGTCCGTGTTGAGCCGCAGCGCGGTGATGCCGAAGTCACAGTGCAGCACATCCCCTCGCTGGATGATCGGATCCTCTCCGAGCTGTTCCTCCGTCGCGCCCTGGCGCTGCACGGACACCGACGGTTGGAACCACGTGTCCAACCCCAGATCATTCAAGCGCTGGCGCATCCACCACTTCACGTCAGCGGTGCGGGTGACGCCCGGGGTAATGACCGCACGGGAGAACGCCGTCTCGATGATGCTCCAGGCGAGCTTGTTCTCCTCCGCGAAGAAGCGCTCCTCGTCCTCGCTGCGCCACGCCAGCACGTCCACCGGCAGCCCGCCAGAGGGCTTGAGGCGCGCCGTCCACTCCGGGCCCAGCGCCTCCGTCATGCCCAGGTACTCGCCATGTGTCAGCCCGTCCGCGAAGGCGAAGGTGCGCGACACGTTGATGGAAATGGACTTCGGCTGGCGCTCCTCGAGCACTTGCTTGAGCATCTGCCACTGGTCCGGCCCCCATGGCTCGACAGCGCGCCCCGTGCCCCCGCCGTCCACCCTGCGCGCCATGCGGCGTTGCTCGTACAGGCCGCCCTGTGAACCGCCTCCCAGCGTGAGGCGCACGACGCCCTTGTCCGGCCCCATGTCGTGGAAGATGAAGATGGTGCGCCGCCGCGCCGCGAACGAGGTGGCCGAGACGAGCGCCTTGAAGACGGGATCCTCGTTGTACTCGCGCATCGGCAGCACCCACATCTCCACGCCGTGCTGGCGCATGAGCCTGGGCAGCGCCACCTCCAGCCGCTCCTTCAGCCAGGCCTGTTGGCGCTGGGACTGTTGAAGGAGCGTGCCGAAGGGGCGCTCGGGCTCGGCGCGCGGAGCGCTGGGAGGCGACGCTCCGGTGGTGGCGCAAGCGGTGGACAGCACCAGCGAAGCGAACAGGACGTGCGATGCAATGCGCATGGCCGCGCAGCATGACATGAGCGCGGCCAGACGCTTACTTTGGACCGCCGTCGCACAGGCCGCAATCAAGCAGCCCGCCACAGCCGTCCGGCACCACACCGCACGCCCCCTGCTGCCCCTCGCAGGTGGCCGGGATGCAGCCGCTGCCAGGCACGTACCGCTCGCTGGTGGCGAGCGTCCCGCCGGCATCGTTGAACCCGCCCACCAGGAGCACCTCGCCGTCGGGCAGCCGCATCACCCCGGCCCCCCGGCGAGGAGCCTGGAGCGATGTGACCAGGCTCCAGGTGCCAGTGGCCGGATCGAAGCGCTCCGCAGAGGCGAGTGTCCCCGAGGAGAAGTGGTAGCCGCCCACCACCAGCACCGTGCCATCCATGGAGGCGACCGCGCCGTGGCTCTCGCGCGGCATGAGCGGAGGAGCGGCGAGCGTCCACGTACCCGTGGCCGGATCGAACAGCTCCGCCGTCTCCGCCGCGCGCGAGGTGCTGCCCCCCACCACCAACACACGCCCATCCGCCAGCCGCGTCACGGAGTGCCCCGAGCGGTGCGTGCCCGCCGCGCCGCCCGCGGGCCCCGACTTCGTCCAGTGGCCCGTCGACGGATCGAACAGCTCCGCCTGCATGCCGCTCACGAAGAGGACCCGCCCGTCCAGGAGGACCGCGGCCGCCTGCGCGCCGCTGTGGCCCCAGCCCGGCATCTCCGCGGGCGTCCACGTGCCCGTGGCCGGATCGAACAGCTCCGCCGAGCGCAGCTGGCGCCGGTCCAGGTCCGAGCCGCCCACCACCAGCACCCGCCCGTCCGCCAGCAGCACGGCGGTGGGATCGATGCGCGGCACCGACATGGGAGCCACCAGCGTCCACTCGCCCGTGGCAGGCTCATAGAGCTCGGCGCTGGGGAGCATGCCAACGAGCTGCATGGGAGAGCCGCCCACCGCCAGCACGCGCCCGTCCCTCAGCGTCACCGCAGCGTGGTTGCGCCGCGCCACCTTGAGCGAGCCCGTGGCGCTCCACAGCCCCATCGCCGGATCGAACACCTCGCACGAGGAGAGCGTACGCAGCCCGTCATGGCCACCGGCCGCGAGCACGCGGCCATCCGCCAGCTGCACGAAAGGCAACAGCCGCCGGGGCGAGCCCAGCGGCTGACTCACCTGTCCGGGGACAGGCTCCTCCGGGGCGGGACCGGAGCTGCACGAGAACACCGCCGTAAAGAGAATCGCCGTGATGAAGGACTTCGAGAACCGATGCATGACCCCACCTGCCCGCTACGTCGAGGGGGGTTCGTGTAACCTGACGGTCTGACATGCTCGCCGGTTGACTCTTCAGTGATTCCAACGGCTTGGGGACGGATGCGCACATGAGCGCTGAGGATGGTGAGCAGGAGCTGCGGGAGCGAGTGCGGCGGCTGGAGACACTCGTCGCCTCGCTCGAGGATCGGCTCCAGCGGTTGGAGGTCAAAGGCCCGCCCGCGGTGCCCCCGTCTGCACCCGTGCCTGCTCCACCCGCCTCCATTGAGGGGGGACCCGCGCCGAAGGAGCGCGCGGATCTGGAGGCCCACCTCGGCACCTACTGGCTGAGCCGCGTGGGCATCGTGGCCCTCATCACGGGCATCGCGTACCTCATCACCTGGCGCTTCGGCGAGCTGGGCGTCTTCGCACGAGTGGGGCTGGGCTACCTGCTGAGCGCCGGGCTGGGCGCGTTCGGACTCTGGCTGTCCAGGCGCTACTCGCTCTTTGGCCGCATCGTCTTTGGCGGTGGGCTGGCGCTGGCCTACTTCGTCACCTACGCGCTGCACTTCATTCCCTCGGTGCGCGTCATTGAGAGCCAGGCGCTCGCGCTGGTGCTGCTGGCGGGCATGGTGGTGGGCATCGTCGTCATCGCGCACCGGATGCACTCGGAGACGGTGGCGGGTGTCGCCCTGTTCCTCGGGCTGCACACGGGGATGCTCAGCGACATCACCGCGTTCACCCTGCTGTCCACCACGCTGCTGGCGGCCGGTGCGCTCTTCTTCCTCGTGCAGAACCGCTGGGTCATCGTCCCGCTGTCGAGCCTCGTCGCCGTCTACACCACGCACGTCAACTGGGCGCTGCGCCAGGAGAGCGTGGCGCCGGGTGCGCCCGACTCCGAGCGGCTGTGGCTCAGCCTGGGCTTCCTCGCCATCTACTTCCTGCTCTTCTCCGTGGCCCTGCTCGCCCGGCCTCGCGAGCTGTCCGTCCGGGCCTGCCTCTCCTTCTCCCTGCTCAACTGGGTGGGGCTGGTGGGGCTGGGCGCCTATGAGGTGGAGCGCCGGAGCACACCGGACCTGTTCACGTTCTTCCTCGTCGTCGCGCTCGCTCACGGCGTCTCGGCCGGAGTGGCCCGGTGGCGGCAGGCGCCCTCCGTGCTGGTCCATGCCTATCTCTGCCTGTGCGCCATCACCCTGGCCCTGGCGATGCCCTCCGAGTACAGCGGCACCGCGCTGGTCGCCTCGTGGCTGGTGACGGGCACCGTGACGGGGCTCGTCGCACGTGGCACCGCCTCGCCGATCCTCCGGTGGGTGGGCGTGACCCTTGTGTTCGTGGGGCTCGGGGCCACGTGGTTCATCGCGCAGAGCTCCCCGCAGCTGTACGCACTGGCCTTCACATGCTTCCTGATCATCGAGCGCTCAGGAGAGCTTCGAGCGCCCCAGCTTCCAGCGCCAGACATGCTCCAAGCCCAGGGCCTGCTCCGAGCCCTCTGCGCCATCGGGGCCGGGCTTGCGCTGGTGTGGCTCGTGGGCGAGTGGATGCCTCGTGGGCTCACGACGCTCGGATGGGTCGTGGCGGCGTTCGGCATGTTCGCCGTGGGCTTTGCCCTGCGGGAGCGCAGGTACCGGCTCTCGGGGCTCGGCGTGCTGGCGCTGGCCCTGGGGCGGCTGCTCATCGTGGATCTGGCGCAGCTGCCCATCGGCCAGCGCGTCATCACCTTCATCCTGCTCGGGGTGATGCTCCTGGCCGTCTCCTACACGTACACCCGGCTGCGTGACCGCAAGGGCTAGCCCTTGATGCCCCAGAGCACCTTGAAATGTCAGAACGGGGCTGGGCGCTCGAAGGAGACGCGCTGCCCCGTCTTCGGGTGCCTGAAGGAGAGCGATTCCGCGTGCAGGTGGAGCCGCGCCTCCTCGTGTCCGTAGAGGCGGTCTCCAACGATGGGGGCACCGAGGCCGAGCGGATGCGCCGCGTGGACGCGGAGCTGGTGGGTCCTCCCGGTGAGCGGGAAGAAGGCCACGCGGGTGCGCTCTCCGCGGCGCGTGAGGACCTGCCACTCTGTCACGGCGGACTTTCCGTGCACGGCGTCATAGATCTGCCGGGGCCGGTCATCGAGGTCGACGCGCAGGGGAAGGTCGATGGTTCCCTGCTCGCCCTGGACGCGCCCTTCAACCCAGGCCACATACCGCTTCCGCACCTCGCGGCCAGCGAACTGCCGCTGGAGGTCCGCATGCGTCTCCGAGTCGAGGGCCGCGATGAGCAGCCCTGAAGTGTCCAGGTCGAGCCGGTGCACGAGGAGCGGGCCTGTCGCGTGTGGGTACCGGGCGCGCAGCCGGGCCAGCACCGAGTCTGTCACCGAGGCATCGCGAGCGGGCACGGAGAGCAGTCCACAGGGCTTGTCGACCACGACCACCCAGGCATCCTCGAAGACGATGGACAGGTCATCGGCTGGGAGGACGGGGGGTGAGAAGGTTCTGGGGGGCGCGGCCTTCAGCCCCTCCAACATATAAGGAAGGAGGGGCCCGCACTTGTCGCGGCACGCGGCATAGAACGCCCCGGCGATGCGCCCCCCCGTGGGCGGCGGAGCTCCCCACCAGAACTCGGCCAGCGCCAGCGGACGCAGGCCATGCCTGAAGGCGTGCGCGAAGAGCTTGGGAGCGGCGCAATCCCCAGCGCCCGAGGGCGGTTCTCCGAGTGTGTACAGGGCTCGTAATGGGCGACGCTCTCCGCGCGCATTGGGTACTTCGTAGGCGTCATGGATCCGCTTCATGAGCGCGCGGCAGAAGATCTGCCGGAGGCGCTCGAGGGCTCGACTGCGCCGCTCGAGCCGGGTCCTCTTCGGCCGGAGCGCCCGTTGCTCCTCCTGGGTGGCCTCGAGCCTGCGCCGCTCCGCCTTGTCACCACGGCTCTCCTGGTCGAGCGCGTGGAGGGCTTCGCGCTTCCCAGCCTCCGTGAGCGTGGCCGAAGCCTCGATCTCAGCCCGCCGAGCGTGACGGCGCCGCCGGTTCGCTTCGTGCCGGGCGCGCAACGCCGCTCGTTCCTCCGCATGGCGCGCCTCCTGGGCTTCGTGCGCGGAGCGGATCGCGAGGAGCTCCGCCGAGTTCTGGTGCTCCTCGAAGCGGGAGAGCAGAGACTTCACCGTTGCCTCGCCCGCGGGCTCCACCTGCGCTCGCGCCTCGCGGTCGAAGAGCGGCGGGACGAAGCCCGCCACCTCCCAGCGCCCGCTGAGCATGCCGGAGAAAGATCGGAGGAAGCCGATACGGCCGCCGGGCTCCTGCACCACCAGCACGCCGAACATCTTGCCGCCCTCGGGGCCGTTCAACATCACCGTCGAGAGACCTGGAGCGATGAAGCCGCCTCGAAGCTCCGCCTGCATCACCTCCGCGGCCCGGCGCGCCAGCTCGTGAGGGCCGAGCTCATCGAAGGGGCTCGGGAGAGCCTCGGGGACATCCCGAGGGTCAGGCTGCGGCTCGAAGAGTGTGATCCACGGCTCCACGTCCCTTCCGGTACCACGAAATCGCGGAAGCGCAGCTCACGAAGGTACATCCAAGCCGCCCGCCCGCTTGCTCAGGCGCGGGCCATCGTCTCGCGAGGGCTGGCCTGACGGAGCAACTCCGACGACGACGCATCCCCAGCACCCAGCTCCAGTCCCAGCCGCGCGCGCACCTCGGAGAGCGGCGTGGCCCACAGCTGCTTCCAGTCCGTGCCGAAGAACGGACCGGCCTGGCGCCCCAGCAACCACCCGCGAGAGATCTGCGTCATCCGGGCCCCGCTGTCATCGAACGCGTAGATGAGGGTGTTGAGCAGACCGGCGCAGAGGATGGCCAGCGCGACGTGGTTGGGGGACTGGGCCAGGTAGAAGGCCTGAAGCCCCAGCTCACCAGCGATGTTCGGCCCGAAGCCCGTCACCACGTGCCACACGTCATGCGTCTCGCGCAGGTGGGCCTCGATGAACGAGACATCATTCTCCACGGGGTGCGTCGGCAGAGAGGAAGGATCCAACCCGTGGCGGCGCATGAAGCGGGAGTACTCGTGGCCGAGCGTTCCCTCCGGCAGCTGGCCGAGCACCTCCAGACTGATGGCTCCGATACGGGGCCTGTCCCGCAGCGCTTGAGCACCCTGCGGCGTCTGCCGGTAGCTCTCCACGAGCTGTTGGCTGAGGCGGGGGTTCTCGTTGATGGACTCGATGAGGCGGAACACCTCATCCAGGCGGTTGGGATCCTGGGCAATCCTCAGAAAGGCGTGACCACCACGGACGATCAAGGGCAAGGCGAACATGGGACTCCTCCCGCGGCGGAAGCCGCTTCGTGACTTCACTCTGAAAAGAGTAATGAGCGGTAGGGGTGTGCGAAATTCGCATCCTTGTTCAGGTTTTTGGCGGGGGGTGCCATGGTGGAGCGGAGTCGGAGTATCCCTCGGAAGAAGCCGCGTCAGGAGCGCTCACGCGCGACCGTGGACGCCATCCTGGAGGCCGCTGCTCACATTCTTGTCTCGCATGGCTTCGAGGCCGCCACCACACGTCAGGTGGCGGAGCGGGCCGGGGTGAGCATCGGCTCGCTGTACCAGTACTTCCCCAGCAAGGAGGCGTTGATCACCGCGCTCATGGAGCGCCAGGTGCAGCGCGTGCTCGATGTCTGCACCGAGGCGCTCCAGGCGCAGGGCCCCCGGCCACTGGAGGAGGTGGTGCGCGACCAACCATCGGCTCCACCAGGTGCTCCTCAGCGAGGGGCTGAGGCTGGGGATGATGGACCGGCTGCAGGTGTTCGAGAAGCGCATCGAGACCGTGGTGCGCGGCTTCCTGCTGCACTCCGGAAACACCCTGCGGCCGCTCCGCGTGGACCTGGCGACGTTCGTGATCACCCGCGCCATCCGAGGCGTCATCTGGTCAGCCGCCATCGAGCGGCCCGAGCTCTTCGAGGACCCCGAGCTGGCCGATGAGCTCGGGGAGCTGATGCTCGGCTACTTGTTGCCGTGAGCCCTCCCTCAGCCGCGCAGCTCGAAGTAGAGCGTGCGCAGGTCCTCGGCCTCCTGACGCACGTGCGCCTCGAGCGCCATGCGGGACTCCGGTGACAGCGCCCGGAGGCTGTCCCCCGCGTCCGTCTCGAGCTGCTCCAGGATGTCCTCCACCAGCAGCCTCAGCAGCTCCTCGGCCTCGGGGCTGGTAGCGCTCGGCGGTGGGCCCAGCTTCGACACCGCGCTCGCCAGCCGTGCCTCGTTCGCGTACGCGGTGGCCATGCTCCGCAGGTCCTCCCAGGACAGCCAGGCCCCCTGGGACGCGGCGGGCTTCCACTTCGTCGCGCCGTGGAAGCGCTCGTCCTCGGCGAACTGGGCGATCTTGTGCTTGAGCACCGGCCGCACGCGCCCCTTCCCCGATGGCACCCACAAGTCCTTCAGCGGCTTGAGGACGACGCCCTCCGCCAGATTGCCCGGCAGCGGCGGCAGCCCGAACCAGCCCGGCACGTGGCTCTCGAAGCCCGTGGGGAACTCCAGCGCCTCCTCATAGCTCCCGATGAAGAGCGGCCGTGCCGCCAGCACTCCCTCCGCCTCGCACAGCTTCAGCAGCACGTCATAGTCGAGGTAGTGCCGCTCCCCCTGCGCGTCCTCCCGCGCCAGGTCGAAGGCGCAGAACTCGATGCGCGGCGAGTAGTACACGCCCGTTTGCACCGCCTGTACTCCTGGTATGGGTGCCACGTCCGGGTGCGGATACGCCCCGCCGAATAGCTCGCCATAGAGCGTCACACGCATCGCGTCCGGATACAGCGTCCGCACCTGCGCATGCAGCCGGAGCACTGCGGGTATGAGCCGAGGCAGCAGCGCCGTGTGGCCGAAGAAGTCCTCACCCTCGGCCAGCATCGCCTTGCGCTTCGCGCAGCGTACGGCCTGCCCGTCGCTGAGCAGCGCGAAGTTGGCGCCGTGGATCTTCTCCGTTACCACCCAGGGGCTCTTCCTGAGCGCGCGGTAACCCCTGTCATCCAGTGCCCACTGCTCCGGGCGCTCGACGATCTTCTCGTAGCTCGTGTGGTGCGGCTCCAGTCCGGACATAAAATGCTCCTTGCGGCGTCGCTGACGCACAACTGGAGGCACATCGGACATGCGTCGTTCCTCGCACGAGCTCCCGCTCTCTCTGCTGACACTTCCTCTGCTCCTGGGCTTCGTGGGTTTCCCCACGGCCGTCCGAGCCGAGGAACCTCCGCCACCGAGCGCCCCATCGATGCTGAGGGTGGCCCTGGACTTCGGGGGCACCCTGGGTGCGCTGAAGCATCCCGCAGCCGCCCTTCCCTCGCCAGTCTTCAGCATCGAACGCAACGTCCCAGAGAGGGACTCGGCCGCCCGAGTCACCTTCGGCGTCCGGCTCGCGCTGAGTCAGTTCTTCGATGTGGGGAGCCTCTGGGAGACCAACGTCCTGGACTGGTACCTCGCGGGCGACCTTCGGGTCCTGTCGATCCGCGTGGGCCTGGAGAAGGAGCTCGGGCTCTCGCGCCGGTTCGCGCTGGGGCTGGGAGTTCACGGCGCCGCGGGCGAGGTCACCATCGGCACGGCGGAGGCGGTCCTCAACGCCCCGCCGGCACCGGGGAGCGGGCCTGGCATCGATGGGATCGAGGAGCTCCGTGCGGGCGAGTGGCTCTTCGGCCTGGGAGCCAGTGCCTCCCTCCTCATCCTCACCGATACCCCGGTGTATTTCCGCCTCCAGGGTTGCTACACCCAGTACCTCGGCAAAGCCGACCGCTTCGAGACGCAAGGCAAGGACTACAGGCCGGGGGGCTTCTCGGTGTCGCTCAGCGGACCTTCCGCCAATGTTTCCATAGGCGTGCGGCTGTAAGGCTTCGCATATGTTCGGCACGCGCGGCGGCTGCAAGGCGCTGGCGCGGGAGGCGACATGAGCGAAGGACTGGACGCGCGACTCATTGCCAGCTTCTGCGTGGCCATCGCGCTGGACGTGCTGATGCCCGTGGCCGCGGTGCTGTGGGCGCGGCGGCGGCTGGGCGTGGCCTGGAAGGTGGTCTGGGTGGGTGCGCTGGCCTTCACCCTGTCCCAGCTCCTCACTCGCGTGCCCCTGACGCAGGTGGCGCAGTACTTCCTGCGGGACACGCTGAAGGCGTCGGCGCTGGCCATGCACGTATGGATTGCCGTCCTGTCCGTCACCGCTGGGCTCTTCGAGGAGACAGCCCGGCTGATCGCCTTCAAGTTCCCGCTGAAGGACTTCCGGCGTTGGAAGGATGCGGTGGGCTTCGGGCTGGGGCACGGTGGACTGGAGTCAGCGCTGCTGATTGCAGGGATGGCCACGCTCGGTCTCATCAACGTGATAGCGCTCTCCCAGATGGACCTGTCCACGCTGCCGCTCCAGCCGGAGCAGCTTGAGCAGGTGCGCGCCGCGCAGGAGAAGATCACCGCGCTGCGGTGGTGGGAGCCGCTGCTGGGCGCCTACGAGCGCCTGACGGCCTTGATACTCCACGTCGCGTTGAGCGTGCTCGTGCTCCAGCGCTTCCTGCGCGGGCAGCGCCGCTGGTACTGGCTGGCTGTCGGCTTCCACGCGCTCGCCAACGAGGCCGCGGTGTTGGTGGCACGAGCGGCGGGGGCTGTGGCCGCCGAGGGAGTGATGACGGTGGTCGCGCTGCTCGCGCTCTGGATCATCCTGCGCTTGCGCTCCGAAGAACCTCCACAGGCCAACACGGCGCCGCTGAACAATGAGGGCTTGGAGAGATAGCTGACACCTTCACGTTGTTGCTGGAGTCCGCCACTGATACTGAGTGGCCTCCATGAAGCGCTCAACGCAACTCCTCATCCTCACCGCGCTGTGTGCCTGTACAAGCTGCCATCGCATGGCCCAGGGGGACAGCGTGCCCCCTGCTGCTTCACCGGCGAAGACGGCAGACAAGGTGTGCACCCTCCTGTCGGTCAATGACACCTACCGCATCGAGTCCCTCCCGGATGGAACAGGAGGACTTGCCCGCGTGCGCGCACTCCGAGCCCGCCTCGAGGCAGAGCGGGGGCCTGTCCTGCTGCTGCATGCCGGGGACTTCCTCTACCCCTCCATCCTGAGCCGCACGTACAAGGGCGCCCAGATGGTGGACGTGCTCAACCAGCTCGACGGCAGCCCGAGCGGCTTCGATGAGCGCATGTTCATCACCTTCGGGAATCACGAGTTCGACGATGCCAAGGAGAAGGCTGCGGCCGATCTCAGCGAGCGGATCAACTCCTCCCAGTTCCTGTGGCTCGCATCGAACATCGTCTTCCGCCCAGCAGCGGAGGGCAGGAGGATGGTCGACTCGCCCCACCTCAAGGACACCGCCATCGTGGACTGCGGCGAGATCAAGACCGGCCTCTTCAGCATCACCACCTCCGAGAAGAGCGCCGCCTATGTGGAGCGATTCCTCGATCCCGTCCAGGTGGCCGAGAGCAAGAGCCGGGAGCTGCGCGAGCAGGGCGGGGTTGACCTGGTCGTCGCGCTGACACATCAGTCGATGGCCGCGGATGTGGCGCTCCTCGAGGCACTCGGAGACCGCGGGCCGGACATCATCATCGGCGGCCATGAGCACACCCAACAGCAACGCGTGGTGGGTGGCCGCGGCATCTACAAGGCGGACGCGGATGGCAGGAGCGCCTTCCTGGTGACCCTGCGCCCTGCCTCGGGCGGACGGTGGGAGACTCAGGCCCAGCTCCTCCCCCTGGGAGAGGGGCAGCCCGAGGATCCTCAGGTCCGGGCGCTGGTGGAGGAGAAGCTGAGTGCCCACGACGCCCTGTTCTGCGGCAAGGTGAAGCGCCCCACCGGCTGCCTCTCCGATGTCGTCGGGCAGGCCCGAACGAAGCTCGTCGCCGAGGAGCTGGAGATCCGCAAGTACGAGACGAACCTGGGCAACTGGATCGTGGACCTGGCTCGGAGCGCCTACCCGGACGCGGACATTGCCTTCCTCAACTCGGGGGCCCTGCGCTTGAACCAGGACATCCCTCCCGGTCCCATCCGCAGGCTGCAGATGGAAGAGCTGCTGGCCTACTCGTTGCCTCTGGTCCGGATAGAGCTCGACGGCGAGACGCTCCAGAAGGTCCTGAACCGCTCCATCCAGGGGTGGACGGGCGGCGGGCACTGGCTCCAGATCAGCGGGTTCGCCTACGTGCATGATCCCAAGGCCATGACAGCAAGCCACCTCACCCTGCTCACACCCAAGGGCCCCCGGACCCTCACCGCCAAGGACAAGCTCGTGGCAGTGGTTCCCCAGTTCCTGGTGGACCCCGCGGGCGGGCAGGATGGCTACACGATGCTCCAGGCCGGCACGAGCAGCCCCGGGCCTGACCTCAAGGAGCTTGTCTACGCGGCCCTGGCCCGTGCCGGCAACGAGGGCCTCTCGCCCACAGTAGAGGGGCGGATCTGCAACATGGAGAGGCCTGGGCCCTGCCTCGCGTTACGGCATCCCTGACTTATCCGGCGGTTTCAACGCGTGGCCCAGAGGGCGAGCGGTTGGAGACACCAGCTCGTCCCTGATGGCGTGGAGGTGTGGCGAGGGGACGAACCTCTGCAGCTGATCCCCTGGGAGGAGCTCCGAAAGGGCCGCTGGCTGGCACACTGCTCGTACACGAAGGCTTCGGGGGAGAGGCTGCTCTACGCCGTGGATCTCCCCGAGGAGGGAGTAGCCCTCAGCGGGTACGCCGAGGACTTGCACCTGCTCCTGGAGGCCCTCTCCGGGCAGGAGGCCTCTCCGGCCCTGGAGGATGGCGGCCGGACCTGCTGTGGGCCGTGCGCTCGGCTAGCGCACGCGGATGACGTTGCCCTGCGGATCCAGCTTTACCGTGCGCGGCCAGCGCCTCAGGTGAGCGCCAGTGCCAGATCTGGATCGAGTGGCCTGGTTCCGCAGCGCTTCAGTCCTCCATGTCCTCGTCGGACAGCCGCTCATCGAGGCTCTGCAGGCGTGAGTAGAGTCTCCGGCGGGTGATCCCCAGCAGGCGCGCCGCCGCCGTCTTGTTGCCCCCGGCGCGCTCGAGCGCGGCGTGCAAGAGGTCGCGCTCGAAGGCGTCCAGGTTGAAGCCCTCCACCAACACCTCGGCGGCACGCGAGCCCCCGCGTGCCAGCCAGGGCCCCCCCGTCCCCAGGTGCTCGGCGAGCACCTCTCCCTCGCCCGCAAGGATCAGGCCCCGCTCGAGCGCGTTCTCAAGCTCGCGCACGTTGCCCGGCCATCGGTGGTTCACCATCCGCTCGCGCGCCCCAGCCGAGAGCTTCCCCGGGGGCAAGCCACGTGCGGCGAGGAAGGCCTCGGCCAGCGGTAGGATGTCCTCGCGCCGCTCGCGCAGCGGGGGCACCTCGATGGCGAAGACGTTGAGCCGGTAGAAGAAGTCCTCACGAAAGCGCCCCTCGCGCACCGCCTCCGCCAGATCGCGGTTGGTGGCGGACACCACACGCGTGTCCACCCGGCGCGCGCTGGTGGAGCCCACCGGAACGAACTCGCGGTCCTGCAGGAAGCGCAGGAGCTTCACCTGCGTGGCGGGCGTCACCTCCCCAATCTCGTCAAGGAAGAGCGTCCCCGAGCCGGCGGCAGCCAGGTGGCCCACTTTGCGCTCGGCGGCGCCGGTGAAGGCTCCCTTCTCGTACCCGAACAGCTCACTCTCCAGCAGCGGCTCGGGCAGAGCCGCGCAGTGCACCTCCACCAGCGGACCGCTGGCGCGACGCGATTTGTAGTGGATCAGCCGTGCGAGCTGCGTCTTCCCCGTGCCACTCTCTCCCAGGAGCAGCACGCTCGCATCGCTGAGGGCCACCTGCGCTGCCGTGGCCAGCACCGTCTTCATGCGCGGGCTGTTCCCCACCAGCGCGGGCGTGAGGTGTTGCACCAACCGCGCGCTCTTCGCCTCGGCGCCGCGCTGCTCGACGAGCCGGCGTACGCGCAGCCTCAGCTCGTCCAGGGCGAAGGGCTTGGTGAGGTAGTCGGCTGCCCCAGCCTTCATCGCCGCGACGGCGCCCTCCGTGGTGCCAAAGGCTGTCATCACCACCACGGCTGGGGGCGACTCCAGCGCCAGCGCCGTCTGGAGCACCGCCATGCCGTCCACCTCGGGCATCTTGAGGTCGGTGAGCACCACGTCAAAGGGACGCTGGGCCAGTTCCACCAGCGCCGCCCGTCCACCGGCCACACGCACCACCGCGAAGCCGTCCAGCTCGAGGGCCTCGGCCACCAGCCGCCCCAGCTTGACCTCGTCCTCCACCACCAGCACGCCAGGCATGGCTGCCTCCTGTTCCTCCTACGCCGGCCTCACCGGGAGCCGGACCTCAAAGGTACTCCCCTGCCGGGACTCGGGCACCAGCCGCAGCGTCCCTCCGTGCCGCTCCACGAGACGGCGGCAGAGCGCCAGGCCCAGGCCCGTGCCGCTCTCCTTGCCGGTAACAAACGGATCTAACAACCGCGCACGGATGGCGCCGGGCACGCCAGGCCCATCGTCCTCCACCCGCACCACGAGCTGAGCGCCGTCCACGCCCGCTACCAGCCGCACCTCACCCTGGCCCTGTGCCTGGGCCGCGTTCTGGAGGAGGTTGGCGAACACCTGGCGCAGCCGCCCCGCATCCCCCTCCAGCTCGGGAGGCTCTCCCTCCAGAGCCAGCCGCACGCGGATGCCCGGGAACGCCGCCTCGGTCGTGCGCGCGGCCTCCTCGAGCAGCACCTGAGGTTGGAGAGCCCCCAGCACGAGTGGCCGATCCACGGACAGATCCAACAGATCCTCGGTGAGCCGCCGCAGCCGCTCCACCTCGCCAAGCACGTCCTCGAGGCCCGTGCGATCGCGCGGGCTCAGGGTGGCGCTGGCTCGCTCGATCATCAGCTCCACGGTGCCGCGGATGACGCCCAGGGGGTTGCGGATCTCGTGAGCGGCCATGGCTGCCATCTTCGAGAGGGCCTCGCCCCGGGCTGCGCGTGCCGCGGCCTCCTGGCGCTCTCTTGCATCACGCGCCCAACGGGCGGCGACCAGGCCCAGCGCCAGCGCTCCCACCAGGGACAGGGCCGCCCCTCCCACCAGCGCCTGGGTGAGCGTGGCGCGGGCGCGGGCGAAGGCTCGTCCAGCTTCCAGCACCAGCACCGAGTGCACCTTGCCCTCCTCGGAGCGCAGGGGAAAGAAGCCCGCCATCACCTCGAGCTCGCCGAGGTGATAGCCCCGGGCGATGCGTGGCTCGCCCGCAAGCGCGAGGGCGACCTGGCTCGCGTCGGTGCGCAGCAGATCCACGCGGCGCCGGGCCGGCCCCGTGGCATCCGCGCTCACCGCCAGCTCCGGGGTGACGCAGTAGGCGCCTTCCAGCGAGTTGACCTCCATGAGGGCCCGCAGCTCCGCGGCGGTGGGAGGGTGGCTCCCGGCGAGCAGCGCCGCCGACTCGCCCGCGGCGCGCAGGCGTGCCACCAGCACCTCCTCGAGTGCGTCCGCGCCCGCGCGGTACAGCACCATCGCCGCTCCCAGCGCGCCCGCAAGCCCCAGCAGGGCGGCACTCAGGGGAATGAGCAGCCGCGAGCGCATCAGAGGACGCCGATGCTCCCCACGAGCGCCAGGCCACCCACCCAGCGCTCGTAGTTGAAGCGAGGCACGTTGGAGCGAGCCCACTGCCCGGTGAGCTGGCCCTGCACGCTCCAGTACGTCCCGAGCGCTCTCTCCAAAGCCAGTATCGCCTCCGCGAGCTTGTCCTCACGGCGGGCCAGCAGCGCGGGATCGAAGGCCGCGGAGCGGCGCCAGCCGCCAGACATGCTCAGCCCCACTCTCAGCGGTGCCAGCGGCCGCACCCACAGCTCCGCGCGTGGGCCATGCTCGATCGCGGCAAGAGGCCTCGCGCGCGCCCCTTGGTAGCCCAGGCCATAGGCGAGCCCGAGCCTCACCCGGCCTGACAGCGGCTGCCACGCGAACCCCAGCCGTCCCGAGGCATACGGCCCGCTGTAGTCCACGAAGGCAGGCTCGACGAAGTCCTCCCATCGCAGCTCCCCCTGCGTCTCCAGCACCCACGAGCCCAGGAGCTCGCGCGCGGCCAGCTCGAGCCTTGGAGCCCACAGGTAGGGAGCACCGCTGAGCGCGGCGTAGTCCAGCCCCAGCGCCGCCGAGAGCGCGAGCGAGGAGCGCTCATGAGCCCAACCCGCCTCGGCACCCACCCCCCACAGATCCAGGCCATAGAAGCGGCGGTGCTTCCGGGCATGCGCCGCCGCACGGAGAAAGGGCCCGCCGGGGCCCAGTGGCTGGAAGGTGAGGGCCGCCAGGCCGCCGAGCGCCATGTCCGCGCTGCCCTCGAGCTGCGGCAAGCCACGGGGCGCCAGATCGACGTTGGAGTCATAATCGGCGCCCACGCGCACGGACACCACCAGCCGCCCCTCGCGCCGGGCGTGCGGCAGCAGCGCCGTGGCACGCTGGGAGATGCGCGGATCGGACGCTGCCGCGGCAGCCTCCAGCAGCTCCGCTGCTTGGCGTACCTCTCCCTGGCGGAGGGAGAGGATGCCCAGGTAAAGCGCGGCGGCGGGCGCCGTGCTGGGAGCCTCACGAGCCGCCAGCAGGGCGTCCGCGGCTGCTTCCTCCTCGCCCAGCATCAGGAGCGCAAGGCCTTCGAGGAGCGCCGCCGTGGGACTGGCCGCCGCCCCAGTCTCCGCGGTGAGGGCCTCCAAGGCTTCCTCGGGTCTGCCCGCATCCAGCAACGCCAGGGCCCTCGCGAGCGCATCCTCCTCGGGCGCGCTCCGGGCCGGGCAGACCGCCCGCAGCCCCGCGAGGGCCTGGGCGTTGGTGGGATCACGCCGCAGCGCCTCCTGGTAGGCCGCGAGCGCTGTCTCGAACGCGCCCGCCGACCGCTCCTCCTCGGCCACCTCGAGGTAGGGAGCGGCAGCGGCCGGGTCTGCGGGCCCGAGCGGCTCAGGGGGCTCGCAAGGGCCGCTCGCGCCCAGGAGCGCGAGGGCAAGAAACGGGATCACGGAGCACTCCCCGCCCCAACAGCCACGGAGAGAACGCGCGTCTCGTTCTCGCGATAGCGATCGGCGCGCCGGGCGGCAAGGCCCGCGGCCTCGGAGCGGTAGAGCCGAGCCAGGACCTCACGTCCGGCGGCCTGTGCCTCGGCGGCCCGGGCCAGGTACCAGTCAATGGAGGTGCGTGAGGGCTCCACCGCGAGTACGCGTGCAATGTCCGCGCGCATCGCCGCCGCCTGCGCCGAGATCTGAGGCCCGCCCGCCTGGCCCACCTCCGCCAGCAGCGAATCCGCGCACAGATAGAGCCGCGCCTCATGACAGCCCAGGGCCTGGTAGTAGGTGAGGAGCGCGTCGCGCGCCTCCGGAGCCGCGGTCTGCGCGCGATCAAAGACTTCCAGGGCCTCCTCCACCCGGCCGAGCTTCACCAGGCAGGCGGCGACGTACCACATCGCCTCGCCCCCGGCGCCGCTGCGCTCTGCCACGCGGAACTCCACCAGCGCCTGGGCGAAGCGCCCTGCGCGGAAGTGGTTTGCCCCGGCCAGCAGGTGGGCGACGCCGTCCTCCGGCCCGGCCTGGGCGCTGAGGGGCAACGACAGCAGCAGGAGACACAGCGCGAGGCGCTTCACGGCAGGGGGCTCAGTGTCCAGCCGGGCCAGACGAAGAAGGAGAAAGCGAGGGAGAGGCGGAGGGAGCGGGTGACGGCAGCGGCAGAGCTCGCGGGCCGCGCTGAGGAGGGGCCCCAGGGGTTCCATCGCGGGGCGGGCGCTGCTGACGCACTGTGTCCGCACGCACCTTGCCCGCCGCGGCCTTGGACTGGGCGGACGCACGGGCGGTAGCACCTCCCGCGCGTGAGGACTCCGCGCGTGGAGCGGCGGGCACCTGCGGAGCCATCTTTCCCGCGCGCTCGAGCACCTCCCCTGAGAGCTGGGTGGCCTGGGATGGCGCGGGCTTTGTCCTCGGAGCCACCGCGCGAGCGGGCTCGTTCACACTCTCGGGCATGCGCGGAAGGGCCGCCGGGATGGGAGCCTGGAGCAGGAGGGCCTCGTGCAGCGCCTGTTTCACCTCGGTGGGCTCTGGCGGTGTCTGGCCTCGAGCCACGCCCGCGACGAGCACCATCAAGAGGAGGGGAAAGGAGTGTCGCATGGCCGGTGCTACCCTCTCGGGGGCGGTCGAGCCCCTCATCATAAAGGCAAGCACTCGTCATGCCGATGCCCTGCCCGAGCGAGGCAGGCCTCGGATGCGCTCCTGTGTACCGGTTGGGACGGCCAGGTGTACCGGTTGGTACAACCCCGGGGTGCGGGTGGGGCCCAAATCCCGCGCAACTCCTGAATCTCAAGAAGAACTGTCCCCTGGCATTTCACTTGCTTTGGATTGATACCGTCCCACCGAACTCTTCCGGTTCGGTGCTGCCTCGCAGGAGCATCCATGTCATCGAGACTGCAGATCCTCTCCGTGTGCTGTGCCCTCTCCATCCTGGCTGCGTGCGGCCCCGCTACCGAGGAGGAGCAGGTTCAGGAGCTGAGCCAAAGCCAGCAGGCGGTGAAGGCAGGGGCCGCGGCGCAGGGCGATCAGGGGACGAGCCTCTCGGCAACGGCTGCGACGACGGCCCTCACCTGCACCAGCGAGGAAGAGGCCCAGGTGGACATTGGCGGCGTGGTGACGAGCACCGGCTCGGTGGACTCGGTCATCATCACCGCCTCCATTAACGGGGGTGCACCCGCGCAGATGGGCCTCATCCGGCCGCAGGACTTCTCGCATGACGGGCGCATCAAGACGGCCAGCTACTCGCTGTCGCTGAACCTGCCCAACGGTGAGCACACCGTCCAGGTGTGCTTCACGCAGAGCGGCTCTCAGGGCCGCGAGCCCAAGCAGACGTGCGCGGCGCCCGTCACGGTCGTCGTCGACTGCGCCCCGGACAATGTGTGCGCGGGCGAGGAGCCCTTCGGCAACCTCGTGGGCAACCCGAGCCTGTGCACCGGCAATGGCCCGCCGCACATCCCGGTCCACGTGCGCGGTGATTTTGGCGAGGACCCCGCGCTCACCATCGCTGGCCCGGGCGGCTTCACCCACTCGGCGGCCATGAACCGCTCGGGTGAGAGCTGTGTCTATCAGTACAACTGGGACGCGGAGTCCACCGGCGGCGCGGGGACCTATACCTTCACCGTGACGGGCAACGGCAACACGCTCAGCTTCACCGCCGAGCTGCGCTGCCAGCGCCGCTGAGCCGAGTCCCAGCCCTACGCGCCCCTTCGGCCGCGCCCGGTGCTCCCGGGTGGGGCCGAAGGGTTCACCATCGAGGGGAGGTGGGAGACCAGCGCGTAGCTCAGGTCTTCCTCTCTCCAGCTGATGACGTTGAGGCCACGCAGGGTGCTGGTGGTGAACCGCCTGTTGCGAAACAGCTCTGTCCGTGGGGCGTTTGCCAGGCTGCCCGCGACGTGCCGAGGGGCGATCCCCAGGCTGACGCGCTCACCGTTGCGCTGGAAGCTCACGACGGCGGCTGTGCCCTCTTCCAATTGCACCAGCCGGCCAGCCACATGAACGAGCGCCGATCCAGCCTGCGGAGCCAGTCGAAGAATGTGTCGCCCCCTTCGGCGCCATTTATGCCGTGGCCCCGAAGCCGCCTCCCCTCCTCTCCTTCCTGGCTACACCTGTGCGCTGGAGTTGCGCCGCGGCTTGGTGGTTTGCTGACAGACCATGCTCCGCCAACCCCTCGATGGCTCCCACGCCACAGCGTCCCCCGGCACCAGGGCTGGGGGCCCCGAGGACGACACGCTGCGGCTGCTCCCTCCCATGCTCCGGACCTTCTCGGATGGCATGGTGGTCGCCGGGCGTTACCGGGTGGTGCGGTTCATCGCGGAGGGAGGCCGGGGCGAAGTGTACGAGGTCGAGGATCTCTCCCTCCATGAGAGGGTGTTGAACTGGGGTGAGCAGGCCCAACATGGTGTGCTCCCCCTGCACTCTAGCAAGCACAAGGCCTGAGCGTTCAGCGGACCGAGCGCCTCTGCCTCTTGCTGCTCTATAAGGTAGGCCACTGCCAGTGAAACCCTTGAGGTTGCCTGGGGCTTGACCTATGGCGCAGCCATGAGCCCTACCTCCAAGGTTGTTGCCAGGAAGCGCTACCCCTCGGATTTGACCGATGCGCAGTGGGAGTTAGTGGAGCCGTTTGTTCGCGGCAATCCCGTCGGCCCCCAACCCGTGGTGCATGAGCGCAGAGAGGTGGTCAACGCCATCCTCTACATCTGTCGCACCGGCGCTCCGTGGCGCTACCTGCCGCATGACTTGCCCGACTGGCAGAGCGTCTACCACTACTTCCGGCTGTGGACGAAGGACGGCACGCTCAAGTTGCTGCACGACATGCTGCGCGGCAAGGTCCGCCAGCAGGAAGGGCGCTCTGAGCAGCCCACCGCAGGCATCCTTGACAGCCAGAGCGTGAAGACGGCGCTGGAAGCCGAGAGCCGAGGCTATGACGCGGGCAAGAAGGTGAAGGGCAGAAAGCGTCACCTGCTGGTGGACGTGCTGGGCCTGGTCCTCGTGGCGTGGATAACGACGGCCGACGTGCAAGACTGGGATGCGGCTGCCGCTGTGGTGCCGCTGGCCGCTGAGCAGTTCCCCACGCTGCAGAAAGTGTGGGCCGACAGCGCCTACGAGGGGCCTCGTGTGGCGGACATCGCCCAGCAGAACGGCCTTGATGTCGAGATCGTGAAGCGCACGGACACAACTCCAGGCTTCGTCGTCCAGGCCCGACGATGGGTGGTGGAGAGTACGTTCGGGTGGCTGAGCCGGGAGCGGCGGCTGTCCAAAGACTGCGAGCGAAAGGAGGAGTCCTCCGAGACGTTCGTCTATGTGGGGATGATCCGACTAATGCTGGGCCGACTTGCTTGACTGCCTTCGTTCAACACCCTCTGAGCGCGTCGCGCTGAAGACCGTCCGGCCCGAGCTTGCCTTCAACCCCGAGGTGCTCCAGCACTTCAAGCGTGAGCTGCGTCTGGCACGGCGCGTGACCCACCCCAATGTGTGCCGGGTGTTCGATCTGGGCGAGCACCGGGACGAGCGTGGGTCTGGAGGCTCACCTCGAACGGTGACGTTCCTGACCATGGAGCTGCTGCCAGGACAAACCCTGCGTGAGTACGTGGTGAGGCATGGCCGCATCCCCCCAGACCAGCTCCTGCCGCTGGCCGAACAGATGGCCTCGGCGCTGGACGCGGCTCACGGGGCTCGGATCATCCACCGGGACTTCAAGAGCAGCAACGTGGTGCTGCTCCATACTCCCGGCGCGCCGGTCGGCCCGCGGGTCGTCGTGACGGACTTTGGCCTCGCGTTGGACACAGCTGCGGAGGAAGACACTCAAGAGCCCGGGAGCGGCACCATCGAAGGGACTCCTGCCTACATGTCTCCCGAGCAGGTGGAAGGCCTGATGCTGTCTCCCTCCTCGGATCTCTACTCCTTCGGCGTGGTGCTCTACGAGATGCTGACGGGGCGGCTGCCCTTCAGGGAGAGAGCGCCCGCCGCGACAGCCAGCCAGCGCCTCCATGCGGCACCCTCTCCCCCCAGCACCTTCGTGCCCGGCTTGGGGCCAGACTGGGACACGGTGATCCTGCGTTGCCTGGCGAGGCTGCCGCAGGATCGCTTCGCCACCGCCGCTGACATCATCGCCGCCCTCCGGAGTGCCAGCCGCGCTCCCTCATCCGTTGGCTTGCCAGGGCCATCTCTGGATCACGCCCCGGGCCGCTCCTCCCTGGCGCGGAGGGTGGTGGCGGTTTTCCGGCCTCGCAATCTCGCGGCACGCCCCGAGATGGGCTGGCTGTCCACAGCGCTTGCGGAGGTGCTCTCGGTAGAGCTGGGTGCCAACAGCCAGGTGCGCTTGCTCTCCGCGGAGGAGGTGGCGCGCATGCGCCGGGCGCTCTCCCTGCCGGAGCAAGAGGGGTTCGCCCGAGACACGCTGGGGCGCATCCGCACGCACTCGGGTGCCGATCTCGTGCTCACCGGGGCCTACCTTGCCCTGGGCCCGGCGGGCTCCTCGACGCTGAGGTTCGACCTGCGCCTGCAGGACACGACGACCGGGGAGGTGCTAAGCCAGCTGACCGAGACAGGAGCGGAGCCAGAGCTGCTGAAGCTCCTGTCCCGCGCGGGAGCCTCACTGCGGGAGTCATTGGGTCTGGAGAAGCTGACCTCCGAGCAGTCTCTCAGGCTCCGCAGCACGATGCCCACCCACCCCGAGTTGGCGCGGCTCTATGCGGAGGGACTCGCGGCCCTGCGCGACCACGAGACGGTCATCGCTGTCGAGCGGCTCGAGAAGGTGGTGGCGCGGGAGCCAGCCTTCGCGCCGGCCCACTCCGCACTCGCTGCCGCATTCGAGGGGCTCTTCCTGACGGAGCAGGCGAAGGATGCAGCGCGCCGAGCCTTCGAGCTGTCCGAAGGTCTGCCCTACGAGGAGCGGCTGCTCGTGCGGGCCCGCTACCATGCAATCCATGCGGAGTGGGGTCCCGCCATCGAAGTGTATCGGATGCTGCTGGATCTTCACCCGGATGCCGTGGAGTACGGCACAGCGCTGGCATCCGCACAGGTTGCCGCAGGCCGGATCCGAGGGGCGTTGGCCACCCTCGAGTCCTTGCGCCAGCTGCCCTCACCCCTGGGCGAGGATGCACGGATTGCTCTAGTGGCGGCAGAGGCGACGATCGCAGCCTCCGACTTCAAGACGGCGCGTCAGCACGCCAGGATCGCGGGGGACAAGGCCCGCAGCGCCGGCCAGTGGCTCATCCTAGCCGCCGCGCTGGATCTCGAGGCGTTTGTGGTCCGTACCCTGGGAGATTCCCTGAGCGCAGAGCCGCTCCTGGAGGAGGCCGAGCGGCTCTTCCTGGCTGGAGGAGATCGCGGCAGAGCCCTCCGCGCCATGTTCGGGCGTGTCGCCTTCCTGGTGGATCAGGTGCGGCTGCGTGACGCTGAGCGAGTCACGACCGCCGCGCTCGAGCTGGTCCAGCATTACCGGGGCTCGAAGCTTGAGGCCGAGGCGCTCGCGATGGCCGCGATCGTGCGCACCCGGCTGGGAAGGGTTCCGGAGGCCTTGAGGCTCACCGATGAAGCGCTGGTGCTCTACGGGAAGCTGGATGTGCACTATGAGCATCTCCACTTCCGCCTCCTCCGGGCTGTCTTATTGCGGCACCAGGGCGCGCTGGATGAGGCACAGCGGCTGCTCGAGGAAGGGGGAGCCGCTGCTCGGGATGACCTGGGAGATGGATACACGGAAGCCTGGGCCTGGAATGAGCTGGGCAACCTCTTGATGGACCGCGGAGAGCCCGCCCAGGCGCGCACGTGGCTGAAAAAGAGCCTGGAGCTGCGGCGGGCCCGGGGGCTCCAGTTCTTCGTCGCGGAGTCAGAGCTGGACCTCGCGAGGCTTACGCTCGAAGAGGGAGCGCTCGACGAGGCGCTCTCCCTGGCTGAGCGGGCCCGCGCCTTCTACGCCGAGCAGAAGAACACTGTCAGGCAGGGGCTGGCGTACGCGGTGATGGCCCAGGCCCTGCTGGTCAAGGCTGGGTACGCCGGGGCTCAAGAGGTGCTGCAGCGGGCTCATAATCTGGCCGGCCAGGCGGAGAGCATCTTCATCTCGATCGAGGTCGCGCTCGCCAGGGCCTGGGCGGCGGTGCAGGGGGGATCTCCTCTCGAGCGAGAGGAGATCACACAACTGCTTCAGGAACTCAGCTCGCAGGTGGCCACGAGCAGCCTGAAGGGTCTGGAGCTCCGAGCGCGCCTCGCCCTGGTTGCACTCGAGCAGTCGCGCGGCATGGTGTCCGCACGCGGCAAGTGCGCGGAACTCGAGAAGGAAGCCACCCAGCTGGGCTATCTCGCGATCGCCCGGAAGGCCCGGGCGCTGTAGCCGATGTGCTCATGATTCGTGGGTGCTGCGGGCCCGCTACAACCGGGCAGCTTTTCTTTGTGGGTGTGCCCGGCGGGCCTCTGGCATCGTTATGGGGCCAACGCTCTGCCCACCGATGCTGAACAACATCGTCTTCCTCAGCCACAGCTCCAAGACGCCAGCGGCCTTGGCGGACGTGGACCACCTGCGGAGCGCGCTCGAGAGTGCGGGCTTCATGGTGCGGCTCGACTTCCGGACCATCCAGGGCGGTGAGGACTGGAACACCGAGATCGATCACTATATGAGCGAGTGCGGCGCGGCGGTGATCCTCCTCTCTCCGGACGCGCTCCTCTCTGGTTGGGTCTTCACGGAAGCCCGGATCCTCCAGTGGAGGAGGGGGTTCGACTCCCAGCTGACCCTCATCCCGGTGGTGATCTCGGGCGTCACGAAGGCCCAATTCCTCGACTCCAAGCGCCACAAGCTGCTCAAGCTCGATACTCTTCAGATCCTGGAGGAGACGAACGCAGCCGGAAGTGCTCTCCGCATCCTCCAGGCGCTGGGCCCGCCGGTGCCCGCGATTCCCTCCGAGCTGCAGCAGATGACGAACACGATCGCGAAGCCCCTGTCACACATGACAGAGCTCGAGTTCACCGACAGCTTCGACCTGCTGGGCGTCGCCGTTCCTCCATGGCGTCCCAACAATCAGCACAGCACGACGATGGCGCGGACCCTGGCACGGCGATTTCTCGACATGAAGGTCTACCGCTCGGACGAGATCGTGGATGTGCTCGGAGGAGCCATCAGCACCGAGGCCATGAGGACCATCTGCGCTGAGGTATCCCCTCATATGAGACCAAAGACTCCGCAGAACACGGGTTGGTCCCTGACGAGTTGAGCGAAGCGCTCGATGAGCGGACGCAGCCTGTGCTCAGGCATGTTGGGGATAGCGTCGTAGTACATGCAGCCCTGGCGAAACAGTGAGTAGGTGCGGCGCTTGACGGTGTTGGCTTTGAGTTGGCGCTCCATGCCCAGGCTCTCGCCTGCGGCGCCCAACAGTGTCAGGAGAGCGCAGGCCAGAGCGCTCAGCAGCAGCAGTCTATCCCTGCGTTCTGGCTCGGAGATGCTCATGGCGGACAGGCCCATGCCAAACCTCAGTTCGAGTTTCGCAATTTTGAGCGGATAGAGAAGCGTGCGGTCGGCGAGCGGCGGGCGCATGCACAGCAGCGCCTCTCAGGTTGCTCGGCAACGACACGAGGTAGAGGGCCACTCAGCGCGCA
>Ga0247825_10000277_pt1 | contig 31709 bp, 18 predicted proteins | sample 13C_Vanillin_Day_FD_194413 | JGI IMG/M metagenome (GOLD analysis project Ga0247825, IMG submission 194413) | Soil microbial communities from agricultural site in Penn Yan, New York, United States - 13C_Vanillin_Day48 | ecosystem: Environmental > Terrestrial > Soil > Agricultural land | place... | reverse complement strand
ACAACGGGGTGGGGATCGCGCCGGAGCTGAGGGCCCAGCTCTTCAGCCAGGGGTTCACCACCCGCGAAGAGGGGCACGGCATCGGCCTGCACTCCAGCGCGCTGGCGGCCCAGCTGCTGGGCGGCCGGCTGGCCCTGGAGAGCGAGGGCCTCAACAAGGGCGCCATCGCCACGCTGGAGCTGCCTGTCTCACAGCCCCAGGTGGCGTTGGCTCTCCAGGGGCCGCAGTGCATGGCAACCGCAGTGACTCGGAGCTGCTAGCACGGACCCACGGAGCAAGAAGACACAGGTCGCGGGTCCCTCGCTGCGGGGCGGGTCCCCCCGTTTGGACGGGTCCGCCCGCCCCGGCGTCCCGCTCTCACAGGGCTCACGGCTCTGGTTCACTCCACGGCCGCGATGGCTGTGGCGCGGGGGACACGGCGTGCAGGCACAGCAGGTGCGCCCCCCGGTGGCACTCTTCGCAAACTGGTAGGGCCAAGGGCAGACCGGTAGGACAGGAAATCGCGCGCAGCCTATCTAACCTAGCAGGATGGGAAGCAGGCGCACAACCTCGGAAGCAAGGTTGTTCGCTAGAAGATGGGGCCCCATTGGCGCGACCAGCCCCGCGATTCTATACGGCTCTATCATGGAGTCATGGAATCAAAGAGTCGATCCCTGGCCCTCTGGTTGCTGGTCATCCTCACGAGCCTGGTCGGTGGGAGCTGTTCCTCGGGGGCTCACTCGGCCGCGAGCCGTCTGCCCGAGCTGAGTCCTCCAACCGCCCCGAGTGCTTCGACGGCCCCGGGTGACCAACTCTACTTCGCCCAGGCCGCAACCTGCTGGAACTCGATGAGCTGCTGTATCCAGAACCACCCCCTGACCCCGGTGGAGAGTTGCGGCGCCGACCCCTTGGAAGCGGCAAAGATCCTCAAGGCCTTGGAGGAACTCGATAAGGCCGCGCGTACTGCCACCTTGAAGGGAGTCGATGTGCCCGAGCGGGAGGAAGGTGGCGAAGGCGAGGGAGAAGGGGAGGGCACGCCGGAATGGAAGAAGAAGTGCATGGCGCTCTACGAGGAGTGCCAGGAAAAAAGGTGGAGAGGGAACTGCGGCGATTGCTTCCGGTATTGTGAGGGCCAGAGAGGGACATGGCCGTTCAAGAAGTGCCGCGAGCGCTAGCGGGAGGCTTGGAAGCCAATGGAAGAGAACGAGCCCGATTGGGACCCTATCCGGGTGTTGGCACGGCGGGTGTTGGAGTTGGACGAGGCGCTAGAGCTCAGTGACGAGACGCGCGCCTGCCTGCACAGCGGGGCACGAGAAGTGGGCATCAGTCCCGAAGACGTCGAGGCCGCCTTGCGTAGCGTCACTACGGCTACCACCCTCCTACGCGAAATCTCGCGGCGCATGGAGGATGGTGAGAAGCGGCTGTCCGACGCCAGCTTCCGAGTGTACCGGTTGCGGGATGCTGGGGACTTGGAGGGCGCACGCGAAGAGATCCAGAAGGTTCTCGCGGTTGAGGTCGTGCCGCTCTACCGTGAGCACGCCCAGAAAGTGCTCAGCCATCTCGACCGGCTCCAGATGGTTGCAGCGAGTGGGCACGCGGATCCGCATCTGCCCGAGGCATCCCAGGTCCCCATCCTTCTGCGCCGCGTTCAGCACGGCCATGCGCTGGAACTGAACGACGGGATGCGCGCCTTCTTGCGACGTGCAACCGCAGACGTGGGCATGAGCGAGATCGAAGCGGAAGAGGCCCTAGCACGTCCCGAGAGCGCTGCGGAACTCCTTGGGAGGATCATGGGGCGCCTTCGTGACGCCTCGGACCGCCTCAAGGGTGCAACGGCCCGGATGATGGACCTCCGGGATGCTGGGGACCTCGAAGGGGCACGCCAGCAGATCCGCGACTGGCTGGCCGTGGAGGCCGTCCCGAGGTTCCGCCGTGCCGCTGAGGAGCAGCTAGCACACCTGGACGAACTGCCCCCAGCACCGTAGCAGAGGCGCAACCCACAGTTCCTGGTCCGCACTGATGCGCCGCCCTGTAGATAGGCCACGCAGCCCCTGGGTATACACTGGAGACCTAGCTGTGAAGATCGATCCGAAGGATTACCGCGATCCGCTGCCGAACCCGATTTCCGTTCTGGAAGAGTTGCTCGCACGTGCCGGGCTGTCACTCACCGAAGCGACATTGCGGTATTCGTTCTTCATTGCCCCCGAGGCAGTGCGGGCGCGCTGCCCGTACTTTCCCAATCGTGCGCGGATGAGTCGCCAGCACTACCCAAGCGGCGCTCGCGGAGATCACGCATTGTGGAGCGGCCGGCGGGTGATCCTCGGCGATAACGCGCGCGCACAGATGGCATGGGCCAAGTACACCGGCCGCCCAATCGAGCGCGGCTCCGGATACGGTGTGCGTCACATCTGGGGAAATCCGTGGGACCCGGACGCTTTCACCGCCGGCTGGAACCTCTGCTACATGCCGTATTGGCTCGGCATGCTCACGGAGGATCAGCACCCACATCCCGACGTTGCACGTGTCATTCAGCAGGTATCGTTCGATCTTTATTTTCGCGAACGGCCGGTCTGCGCTCAGCCGGAATACGTCCGCGATCCCGGTATGGATCTCGCTGCGTTGATCGCGTCGAATCCTGTGCGTCTCCTGCGCCCGGCTGCAGCAGCGAAACAACCTCGGCCGTTACCGGCGTCCAGCGGCATTGACCCGTCGACTGCCATGCAGAAGGTCATCGAGATTCGCAAGCAGCGCAATCAGTCGTGGTTAAACCTCCGGAAAGCCGCATTCGCGCTGTTGGAACAGCCGCATGAGCCATTCGGAACCCGGAACGTCGAAGCAACCGCAAAGAGCGTCGTCCGAACGATGATGCGTGAGAGTAGGCTGACCATCGTCGAATTGGCGGCGATCTTCGAGCGGCAGTGCACCGCAGATACAGTCGAGACAAGATGACGCCTGCGATGCCGCTACGGGGCGTGCGGTGCGCTGGTGCAGGAGCGCTTGTTAGGAGCTGAGGGCGGCCGCATCACGTGGCGGACACAGCCGCCCCCAGAATTTACTTCTTTAGCACGCTGATAGCCTAGGCCTGCGACGGCCGGCGCGAGACGCGGTAGAGCACGTAGCCCATCACCGCGAAGCAGACGACGCCCAGCAGCTGGTAGCCGCCCGCGCCGAGGCTGCCCACCAGGCCATGCTCCACGGAGAGCTTGCCGATCGCGCCGCTGATGCCCTCGTTCACCGAGAGGATGGCCACCAGCACGCCCGCCAGCGCGCCTCCGGCCACCAGGCCCGTGGCGAAGAGGTTGCCCGGCCCCAGCTCGGACTCCTCCACCTTCTCGCCCTTGCGCTGCGCCACGTAGTCCGCCACGCCCTTGATGGCGCCGCCCACGAAGATGGGGGCGGTGGTGGACAGCGGCAGGTACGCGCCCACCGCGAAGGACAGCGACTTGACGCCGCACAGCTCCATCGTCACCGACAGGAAGACGCCCACCAGCACGAACTGCCAGTCCAGGTTGAAGGCGAGCAGGCCCTTGATGAGCGTGGCCATCAGCGTGCCCTGGGGCGCGGGGAACTTCTCGGTGCCGATCATGTGGTTGATGCCCTGCGCCTGCATCTCCGCGGTGGGCGTGTCCAGCAGCTTCATGGTCAACCCGATCACCACCGCCGCCGCCACCGCGCCGATCATCAGGCCGATCTGCTGCGCCTTGGGCGTGGCGCCCACCAGGTAGCCCGTCTTGAGATCCTGGGACGTGGCGCCCGCGTTCGCCGCGGCGATGCACACCATGCCGCCCACGCACAGCGCCATGGGCTGGTAGACGTCCCCCGTCCACCCAATGCCGATGAAGATGAGGCAGGTGGCCATCAGCGTGGCGATCGTCATGCCCGAGATGGGGTTGGACGAGGAGCCGATGATGCCCACGATGCGCGAGGCCACGGTGACGAAGAAGAAGCCGAACACCACGATGAGCACGCCTAGCAGCAGGCGGCCCAGCACGTTCCCGGGGAGGAAGGGCAGCAGCGCCATCACCACCACGAGCCCAATGCTCCCGAAGAGCACGAAGGTGATCGGGAGATCCCGATCGGTGCGCCTGGTGGCGGCCGCCGAGGCGCCCTCACGGATGGAGCCGAGGCTCTCCTTGAAGGCGGCGATGATCGTGGGCAGCGTCTTGAGCAGGGTGATGAAGCCGCCCGCCGCCACCGCGCCCGCGCCGATCTGCCGCACGTAGGCGAAGTAGATGGCGACCGCGGTGTTGCCGAAGGTGTGGGTCGCCGGATCCCAGCCGCCGCGCCCGCCCGCCGTGGTGAGGCTGCCCAGGTAGCCCAGCTTCACCAGCTGCGTGGCGATGGTGTCCGGCGGCACCAGCGAGGCCAGCAGCGGGATGAGCCCCAGCCACGCCAGCACGCCACCGGCCACCAGCACGCCGGCGATCTTCGGCCCGATGATGTAGCCCACGCCCATGTACTCGGGAGTGATCTCGCCGTTGACCGTGGCGGACGGGAAGTACTTGTTCGTCTGGCTCGACACCAGCGCGGGCGTCTCGGCGATGAGCTTGACGATCTTCTGGAGCACGGCGTAGGCGAACGCGAAGCCCACGCCCTGGAAGGCCGTCCTCGCCAGGTCGCCGCCCTTCTCGCCCGCGATCAGCACGGACGCGCAGGCCGTGCCCTCCGGGTAGGGCAGGTTGCCGTGCTCCTTGACGATCAGCGAGCGCCGCAGCGGCACCATCATCAGCGTCCCCAGCACCCCGCCCAGCAGCGCCAGCGTGAAGATGGTCCAATACTCGAAGAAGCTGGAGCCCTGGCTGTCAGCGCTCAGGAAGAGGAAGCCGGGCAGGGTGAACACCACGCCCGCGGCGATGGACTCGCCCGCCGAGCCGATGGTCTGCACCACGTTGTTCTCGAGGATCGTCGAGCCCCCGAGCTTCTTCAGCACCGAGATCGCGAGCACCGCGATGGGGATGGAGGCCGACACGGTGAGGCCGGCCTTGAGGGCCAGGTACACCGTCGCGGCGCCGAAGATGATGCCGAAGATCACCCCGATGATGATGGCCTTCGGGGTGAACTCAGGGACATCACTTCGCTCGGCGGGGATATAGGGCTGGAACTCGGCTTCCGGCTTCGCAAGGGAGGGGGCGGATTCGGACATGGGTGACCCAGGAGGGAGGGCGTGGCAGGGCACCTTCTACAGGTCCAGGCCTCAGGAAGCCAAGCCCCGAGCGTGGACTTGAACACGGCGGGGGGATGGCACACCCTCTGCCGCACCATGCAACTGAAGGACGCCCAGGCCCTCGTGGACCGCTGCTTCGCCGGTGTCCCCGAGGGGGCCGCACGCCTCCACGAGCCCGCCGATCCCCGCTTCGCGGACCGCCCCAGCGCCGTCTGGCTGGAGTACCGCTGGTATGTGCACGGGCGCGGGCTGGCCGAGATCTTCCTCAAGTGGAGCCGCGTCAGCCCCGAGAGGAGCCCCGGCACCGAGGCCTCCGTGGTCCGGGTCCACCTGATCGGGGACTCCGAGGGGCTGGCGGAGCGCGCGCGGGGGCTGCTCGAGGGCGGGGAGCCGGCACCGGAGCGCATCCTCGGCCTGTTCGGAGGCGATGGGGTGGGCCGGGAGTGCGTCTCGTTCGGGGCCACCAGCCTCACCGTCGAGCACTGGATCAAGAGCGGGCCCCGGGAGCTGCTGGACGAGGGGTACTTCCAGGAGCTCACCGGGGTACTGGCCAATCCCGAGTCCACCCCCGAGGAGCGCCACGAGGCCGTGCAGCGGATCTCCTCCGAGCGGAGCGAGCGCGTCATCTTGGCGCTGCTCGGGCTGCTGGCGGAGCGCTCCTCGATGATGGCGCTCCGGGTGCTGTCCGAGTGGGGCGTGGTCCAGGCGCGAGAGCCGCTGCGCCGGGCGCTCGAGGCCCTGGAGCCGGAGAACAAGGCCGACCTGTGGGCCCTGACCGCGCTGGATCGCCGGCTGGAGGCCTGGGACTTCATGCTCCGGGGCCTGGGCCCCGAGGCCTCCCGCCCGTAGGCCGCCCAGGCAGGGGGTGAGCAGGCGGCCGTGCTACGTCCCGAATGGGGACACGACGTGACAGGTCCCTCAGCAAGTCGGTGACGGGCAGAGTGATTGCATTGTCTTCGTCCCGGTACACACAATCCAGGGGCCAGCCCCCCTCAGCCCCGCTGATCCTGGCCCTGCCGCGATGCGCCCCTCACTCTCTCTCTCCCAGAAACTCAGCCTCGGGCCAATCGGTGTGGCGCTCCTCTCCGGGCTGCTGACATTCGGCTATCTCCTCCCGCAGGTGGAGGAGGGCTTCGATGAGCATGGACAGGAGATCGGCGCCGGGCTGCCCTCCGCGCTGGCCTCGACGCTGATGGAGCTGCTGGCGGCGAACCAGCGCAAGGCCGTGCAGACGGCCATCGACGAGGTCGCCGCGAAGTCCCGCATCTCCTATATCGCGGTGCTCGGGCATGATGGAGAGCCCATCGCCATCTCGGGAGAGCTGGGGCCGCTGATCCGCGCCCAGCACCGCCATCTCCTCAAGGACCAGGAGTCGAACCAGCTGCACATCGATGGCGCGGAGATCCTCTCCCTGCGAGCCCCCGTGCTCGAAGGCAAGCTGGGCCATGTCCACGTGGGGTTCAACCGCTCCGCGGCGCGGGCCCGGCTCGAGACGCTCATCCTGAACTTCGGGACCGTCCTGGCCGTCGCCCTGGCCGCCTTCAGCCTCGGGGGCTACCTCTTCAGCCGCAAGCTGGTGACGCCCTTGCTGCGGCTCACGGCGGCGGCGCGGAAGATCGCCGACCAGGGCGATCTGCGCGAGCCCATCCAGGTGGACTCGCATGACGAGGTGGGGCAGCTCTCCCAGGCCTTCGGCGCGATGGTGAACCGGCTCAAGGAGGTGCTCCATGAGCTCCAGTTCTCCTCGGAGCTGATGACGCATGCCGTCCGCGTGCTCAGCCACGCCGCCGAGGAGCAGAGCCGCATGGCCACCCGGTACGCCAGCGCCCTGCACGAGACGCAGGCGACGGCGCAGGAACTCCACCGGACCTCCTCCGACGCCTCCCAGACGGCGGAGTCCGTGCTCCAGGTGGCCGCGCGCGCCGATGAGCTGGGGAAGACCGGCGGCGCCGCCATCACCGAGAGCATCAACGGGCTCATGGAGATGCTCGAGCAGGTGAAGCAGATCGCGACGCAGATCACCTCGCTGGGTGAGCGCACCCGGCAGATCGGCGGCATCACCCAGACGGTCAAGGATCTGGCGGACCAGTCCCACATGCTGGCGCTCAACGCCGCCATCGAGGCGGTGCGCAGCGGCGAGCATGGCAAGGGCTTCGCCGTGGTGGCTCGGGAGATCCGGGCGCTGGCCGATCAGTCCATCCGCTCGACTTCCCAGGTGCGCGAGCTGCTCGCGGCTGTCAGCGAGGCCATCGTCAACACCGTGCAGAACACCGAGGAGGGCACCCACCACATGGAGGAGGGGATCGAGAAGATCCGCCAGTCCGGCGACAACCTCCAGGCCCTGTCGGACATCGTCCGGGACAGCTCGGCCTCCGTGCGGCAGATCGCCAGCACTGTCAGCCAGCAGACCACCGGCATCGAGCAGATCTCCACCGCCGTGAACGAGCTGAACTCGCTGATGACGGGCACCCTGGAGCGCATCAACTCCACCAACCAGTCGGTGGAGTCGCTCCAGGCCCTCTCCGAGCGCGTCGCCCAGGTGGTGCGCGGCTACCGCCTCTGAGCCCGCCGCGTCAGGAAGACACGCGTTCCACAGCGGGCAGGAGAGCCTCTTCTCTGTCTCATGAGCCGCCCAGGGACTCAAACCCGTTTCGACGCGGTGCGGCAGGACGGCTGGAGGGCAGCCAGCTGAGGTTTCCGGGTGCGGTTCACGGGGTCTTGAACTATATGAACGGCGGAGGAGAAAAGGTCGCTCATGGATCTGGCTCGCGAGCTGTCGGACTTTCTGGGGATGGTGGAGGAGCGCATCGGCGCCGCGCTGGTGGACGGCGACGCGGGGCCGGGCGTGAAGGGCGACACCCTCATGGAGGCCGCACGCCACCTCATCCTGGGCGGCGGCAAGCGCGCGCGCCCCATGCTCGTGCGCCTCTTCGGGGACGCGGTGGGCGTGCCCGCAGAGCGGCTGGTGGAGTGCGCTGTGGCCGCCGAGATGATCCACAACGCCAGCCTCCTGCATGATGACGTGGTGGACGCGGGCATGTTCCGCCGCGGCCGGCCCACGGTGAACGCCCGCTGGGGCAACATCGTCGCGGTGATGAGCGGCGATCTCATTCTCTCCACCTCGCTGCTGCGGCTGGTCGCCGTGGACGCGCGCTTGGCGGAGAGCGCCCTGGCCGTCGTCTCGGAGATGACCCGCGCGGCCATCGCCGAGGTGGAGGCCCGCGGCGTCATGGACCTGTCCATCCCCCAGCTGCTCTACATCGCCGAGGGGAAGACGGGCTCGCTCTTCGGCTGGTGTGGCAAGGCCGCCGCCCTGCTCGCCAACAACCCGGAGGCCGTGCAGCGCTTCGACGGCTTCGGGCGCCACCTGGGCCTGGCCTTCCAGATCGCTGACGACATCCGCGACATCCTCGGCACGGATGTGGGCAAGCCCCAGTACGCGGATCTGCACTCGCGCACGCCCTCCATGCCCATGCTCCTGGCCCTCGCCAAGGACGAGGGCCTGCGCCGCAAGCTGCGTGACGCCTGGGCCTTCTCCAGCATCTCCCCGGAGCGCGCCCAGGAGCTGGGCGCCGGCATCATCGCCACCGGCGCGGTGGATCAGTCGCTGGAGCGGCTCAACGTCGCGCTCGAGGCGGCGCTGGATCGGCTGGGGCCCTTCGCGGACACGGCGGGCGGGCAGGAGCTGGTGGGCTGGGCGCGCAAGCTGTCCGCCGGGATCACCGATCAGGTCCGGAGCCGCGTCGCATGAAGGGCTATCTCTGGACAGGTGGAGTCACTCCGCCGGCGCCAGAGGCGCTGCCCGCGCCAGAAAAGCTGCCGCCCTGGGAGACCATGGCGGTGGAGGCCGTGGGCAACGTGATCGAGTTCTGGGGGTTCAAGCGCAACCAGGGCCGCGTGTGGGCCCTGCTGTACCTGCGTGGAGAGCCCCTCAACGCCGGCGAGATCGAGCGGGAGCTGGATCTCTCCAAGGGTGGCGTCTCCATGCTCCTGCGGGATTTGGAGCGCTGGGGCGTGGTGCGGCGTGTCCGGCAGCCCGCGGACACCGTCTGGCGCTACGCGGCGGAGACGGATCTGGTCCGCATGGTGACGCACGTCATCGAGGAGCGTGAGGCGTCCTTCGTGTCCCGCATCCGCGCGGATCTCGCCGAGGCCCGGCGCCTGGCGCAGGAGGCGGGCGTCGTGGCCGCCGAGCGGCTCCAGCGCCTGGAGAAGATGGTCACCCTGGCGGAGCACGTGGAGAAGGCCATCCGCCTGTTCATCAAGACGGCGAGGCTGGACATCGGCGGGGTGCTCGGCGCCTTCCGCGATGAGTCCAGCGCCCCCACCAAGAAGCAGCGCTGAGCCAAAAAGAAATGCGCCGACGGGAGTGAGCTCCGCGCCGGCGCATCGCTATTCAAGGTTCGACTTCGAGGCCACCGGGCGGAAAGCTCTTCTCCGCCCGGTCAGCCCCGGGGCACCCTCGCTACAGGCGCCCAGGGGCCTTCACCTCAATCAGGCCGCCGTCTTCTCGTCGCGGCGGCGCAGCATGTAGAACGCCAGGACGAGCAGGGCCAGGGAGATGCCAGCGTCAGTGCCCGAGGTGGCACCGCAGCCGCAGCCCCCGTCCTTGAAGACGATGACCGGAGCCGAGGTCACCACGTTGCCGGCACCGTCGGTGACAGCCGCGGTGATGACGTGCGAGCCAGGCTCAGCGTTCTCGCTGTTCCAGGTGCCCGACAGCTCCGCGTTCGTACCGTTGGCGATCTCCACACCGTCCACGAAGATCTGCAGCTTGGCCAGCGTGTTGCCGGCAGCCACAGCGCCCGTAGCGGTGATGTTGACGTTGCCCTCAACGACTCCGCCGCCCGCTGGGCTGGTCACCGTCGCGACCGGCTGGCCGAACGGCGTGACGTTGACCTGCGAGGTGCTGGTGACCGCCCCATCCGTCAGGGTGATCGACTTCAGGCCCTTGCTCTTGAAGGTGACCTTGAAGTTGTTGAGCTTGCCCTCGACGAACGTCGCGGTGGACGAGAAGGTGGCCGAGCTGTCGGTGCTCGTCACCTGCGCCGTGCCGCTGTAGTTGGCGGCCTGGTTGCCGTACGCGTCGTAGGCCGTGGCCGAGATCGAGGTCTCCTCACCCGCCGTGATGCTGGAGGGCATGGTGACCGTGAAGCTGGCCACCTCGGCAGGCACCACCGCGAACGCCGAGCTCGTGGCGCTGTCGAAGCCGTCGGAGCTCGCCACCAGCGAGTAGGCATTGCCGGCCTTACGCAGAGAGACGCCCTCGAACTTCGCCACGCCGGCAACGGCGGCCACAGTGGTGGTGCCCAGCAGCTGCGCACCCTCACCGCCCTCGCCGAGGCTCAGCGTGACCAGGCTCGCGTCACTGGCGAGCAGGTTGCCGTCCAGATCCTGCAGCTCCACCTCGATCGTGCCCAGCGACGAGCCCGCCGTGGCCTGAGCCGCGACCGTCCGGAAGGCCAGCTTCTCCGACGAGCCGCCCGAGCGCGGCGTGATGTCGAAGCCCACGCTGGTATCGGAGTGCAGACCGGTCGAACCGAAGATCAGCGTGTAGTTGAGGCCCACCTTGCTCACGGACAGATCGCTGAAGGTGGCCACGCCGCTCACCGGGGTGACCGACGTCTGGCCGCGCAGCTGAGCGTTCCTCGGGTTGCTCCCGAGCGACGCCGAGACAGGCGAGGTGGCCTGCGTCGCGACGTTGTCGAACCGATCCAGGACAGTGACCTGGACGGCCGGGGTGATCGCCCTGCCCATAACCGCGTCAGACGGCTCGCGGGTGATGAGCGCGCGGTACGGAGCGGCCGGGGTGACGTCGAACGCGCCCGAGGTCACGGTCGGGAGTGTGCCCGAGCCGAAGATCAGGGTGTAGCCCGAGCCCACCTTGTTGACCGACAGATCGCTGAAGGTCGCCGTGCCGTTGACGGCCGCCACCGCATCGTCGCCGAGCAGGCTGCCGCTGCCCGGGTTGGTGCTGATGGCGACGGAGACATCATTCGAGACGCGGGTCGGGTTGCCGAACCGGTCCTTGATGAGCACCGTCACCGCGGGGGCGAAGTGCTCGCCCGCCACGATGTTGGAGGGCTGCGAGGTGATCTCGAGCGACGCAGGGGCCGCCGGGGTGATCTCGAAGCCCGCGCTGGTCGCGCCGTTGAGACCGCCAGTGCTCGCCACCAGCGTGTAGCCGGCGCCGATCCTGTCGATCTTCAGATCCGCGAAGGTGGCCGTGCCGTTGGTGGCCGTCGCCGTGGCGGTACCGGACAGCGTACCGCTACCGGGGTTGTTGCCAAGCGCCACGGTGATGCTGTTGGTGCCAGCGCCCACCGGGTTGCCGAAGCGATCCACCACGCTCACCTTCACGGCGGGGGTGATGTTCTCGCCGGCGACGGTGGTGCTCGGCTGCACGGTGAAGCCCAGCCCGTCCGCGGGGCCCGGGGTGATGTTGGTGCTGCCCGAGCCCGTGATGGCCGGGTTCGCCGTGTCCGAGGCAGTGATGGACTGAGCGCCCAAGGTGCGGAACTCGACCGGCACATCGCTGGCCACGCCGTCCGTGAAGGAGGCGTTGCCCGGCAGCTGAGCCTGCGGATCCGAGCTGGTGAACGACGCGCTCCCGGCGTAGCTGGTGGCCGTCTGGCCCACAGCATCCAGCGCGATGACGTTGAAGGTCACCGCCTCACCGGCGCCCGAGATCTCGGGCAGACGGTCCACCTTGTACGAAACGGCAGGACCCGGAGGAGGCACGTTGGTGGTGCACTCACTAGGCACGGCCGCGTCGAGGCGAACCTCGTCGATGTACATACCCTCACGCACGACGCTGCCGTCGGTGTGGAACTTGAAGCCGAACCACACCGTCTGGCCCGCCAGGACGTTCAGGTTCACGGCCACGTGCTTCAGCGAGCCGTTCGGGTTGCCGTTCACGTTGGTCCACACGCGGTTGCTGATGCCGCTGATCGTGCCGTCGTAGCCACCACCGGACAGGATGTACGGCTGCGTCGCGGACACCGCGTCACCGACGACGGTCCAGGGGCCGTTGGGGCCCGTGGTGCTGTACACCAGCCAGGCGCCGTCCCAGCCGTTCTCGAAGTTGTACCAGAGGGCGAACGACATCGCGGGCTCCGCGATGTTCGGCACGGCCATGCCGTTGATACCGCCCGTGCCGTTGCCACCCAGCACCAGCGTGGCGTCCGTGCTGTTGGGGTAGGTGCCACCGCAGGCGGTGGAGTTCGCCGCGCCGAAGCGCCACGAGCCCGTAGGCGACTGGTAGTGGCAGCCCGAGGTCTTCTGGATCGCACCCGCGGTGCCTGTCTGGGTCGTCGCGATCCAGTACGCGTCCGCGTTGGGCGGGCGCTGCTCGTCCAGGTCGTCGAAGAAGGTGCCCGGGGCGACCGGGCCCGCGGGACGGGTGGACTTCTCGACCGTGTTCTGCTCCTCGACGACGGCCTCCGCCGTCTCCGTGGCGCGGACCACGTAGTAGTACGTGGTGCCGCTGGTCAGGTTCAGGTCATCCGCGAAGCTGGTGCTCGTCAGGTCCGTGGCGATCTTGTTGGCGACCGACGGGGTGAAGCCCGGGACGGTGCTGCGGTAGACCGAGTAGCTCAGCGTGCCGCCGCAGTGCGGGGTGCCCTCGGCCCAGGTGAGCGCCGTGCCGCAGGTCTCCGCGCCCGAGTTGGTCACGCTGGCCACGCCCGCGAAGTCGGGCAGCAGCGTGCACGCGCCGGTCGCGGTCGCGCTGACCTCGTTGGAGGCCGGGGCCTCCACGCAGCGAGCGCCCCTCACCACGTAGTAGTAGGTGGTGCCGCCCGACACGGAGCCGTCCAGGTAGGGCGAGCTCGTCACGGTGTCGATGAGGGTGTACGGGCCACCCGCGGTGGTGGCGCGGTACACGTTGTAGGTGTCGGCGTCGTTGTTCGTCCACGCGATCTCGATCTCGTTGTCACCCGTGATGGTGGCCGAGGCGTCCGTCACCGGGCCCGACGGAGCGGTGCCGCAGGTGTTGTACGCAACGAGGGCGAAGTCCTGGTCCAGCGTGGAGCTGTTGCCCGGCACGCCGTCCGAGGTGATGTTGGTCGCCGTCACCGTGATGGTGAAGGGCCCAGAGACGCCCGCGGGCAGGAACACGCTCTCCACGTTGTTGGAGCCGTCCGCGTTGCCACCCGTCACCGAGTTGGCGCCGCTGAAGACGTTGCCCTTGTAGGTGTTGCCACCCACCGTGACGGTCATGTCCAGGTTGTTGTTCCACGCGCTGCCGGTGGTGGAGCCCGGCGCATCCGTCCACGCCAGGGTGACGCGGAAGGGCTTGGTGCTGTCTCCCACCGTGCCGCTGAAGACGCGCGTCTCACCCGAGGCGGTGAAGAGGTTGGCCGGGTTCTGGTCATCCAGCGTGCGCGGGGTGCCGTCCAGCGCCATGCCCAGATCCATCAGGCCCATGCCCTGGTTGTTGGACCAGAGCGTGTCGTTGGCGCCGTCGCCCGTCATGTAACGGGCCGAGTTCATCAGGTAGGCCTTGGTCATGGCCGCGCTGGGCGGGGTCATGCCGTGGTTGATGAAGTACTGGCGCAACAGCGCCGCTCCGCCGGCGACGGCCGGGGTGGAGTGGCTGGTACCCGAGGAGGCCGTGAACCACTGCTGGCCCACCGGGAAGAAGTTGTTGGTGCCGGGGCCGGCGCACACGCCGGTGGCGTCAAAGCACGAGAGCGCCGAGCCGAGCGGGTTCGGGTTGGGGCCACGCTGGCCATCCGCCTGGGCCACGCCGCCGGAGACGTGCGAGCCAGGGGCCATGATGTCCGGCTTCTTGCGTCCGTCCGCGGTGGGACCGCGGCTGGAGAAGAAGATGATGTCCATCGCGTTGTCCGCGTCGGCGTCCTCGATGAGGCACTGGTCCGCGTCACCGAAGGCCTGGACGTTCTCGTTGCCGCCCGCGGCGATGAGGTTCTTGGCGTTACCGGGCCGGATGATGCTGCCCGCGCTGGGGCCGTTGTTGCCCGCCGCGAAGACGATGACCATCTCCTGGTTGCCCGGGGCGGGCACCGCGGAGTCCGAGGGCTGCGCGTCACGCACCAGCGCGTCGTAGCGCTGCGAGTCCACGTTGTAGACGTTGCTGGCCGCGCCCCAGCTGTTGGAGCTGATGCGCATGTTGTCGCGGTAGGCGCGCGACTGCAGGTCCTCGTAGTCCGGGAAGGTGAAGACGCCCGGATCGAAGATGACCGACGAGCCCACCTTCACGAAGGGCGCCACGCCCATGCCATAGTGGAAGCCCTGGTCATCCATGTACGGCGCGCCGTTCTGCGTGGAGAAGCCACCGATGATGTGCGCGTTCACCGTGCCGTGGCCGTCGCAGCCCTGGATGGTGCTGCCGCCGTTGGGCGTACCCTCCAGGCGGGCGTAGACGAAGCGGCTGGGGCCGGTGAGCTCGCCGCCGGTGTACAGGCCGAAGTGGTTGGGCGTCTCGGGGACGGCGTTGTCGATGCCGCTGTCCGTCACGTCCACGCCGAAGTTGGAGGCGGTGAACTGATCCTGGGTGAACCCCTTGGCGGCCAGCCACTCCATCCAGCCCGGGCCGGTGGGGTTGGTGCCGTCAGCGGTGAGGTTACCGGAGACGATCATGTTCTGCCGCTCGTCCATCTTCTTCATCGGGACGTGCGGGATGACGGAGAACACGTCCGGCTGGGCGGCGATCGTCTGCACATCCTGCAGCGACATGTACGCCGTGACGGTGACGTAGCCCAGGGCCTCCGTGATCTTGCCGTTGCGCGACTGCAGACGGTTGATCAGATCCAGCGTCGGGCGGTTGGCCGCGTCATCCTTGACCAGCTGGATCTCGTAGGCCTCCGCGTTGGCGGTGTGGATCGTAGGGTTGAGCTTGAAGTCCGTCAGGTACTCGCCATCCCACTGGATGCCGTCAGCGCCCGTCGTGTTGAGGTGCTGCTGCAGGCTGCCCAGCGAGGCGGAGTCGCCGTACACGATATAGGCGTTGTTGGGGATGTACGTCACCACCCGGACGCCCGTGTTCTCCAGCGCCTTGTACCACTCGGGCTTCACAGGGCCCTTGAACTGCACCATGTGCAGGCGCTTGCCGGCGCCCGGAGCCATCCGCATGCCGCGCAGCGACTGGCCATGCGTCGACGCGGTGTTGATCTTCCCCGCGTTCAGAAGAATCTCGTTGTAGTCGTCGCGGATCTCCGCCGTCTCCGGCAGCGAGGCCAGCGCGTTGTCGTCCACCTGCACCAGCTTGAACGCCCCATAATCCCCGACGATATGGAGCTTGGCACCACGCTCGACCAGCTCCTGGACCTGCTTCGTGCTGAGCTGGACCTTGTGAGTGGAGAGCTTCGACTTGGCGTCGTCTGCCGACGACTGAGTGGGTCCAGCGTCCTGGTTCCCACAGGCCAGCATGGAGACCATACTGGCCAGCCCGAGCACGCGAGTGCTCCAGGCGCGGATGCCCTTCCTGGGCATCCGGGATACAGAGTTAATCATGTGTTTTGCCCCAGCATGCGAGCGCGGCGATGAACGTGATCCCCACGCGCTCAATGTGGATCCGGCGAAGTGAGCCCCGAGACAACAGGCACTCTCTCCACTCGGGATGCGTAACACGTTTGGTTGGCAACTTTCAATTAGCGAACATCGCTTCGCATTTCCGTTTCTTGGAACTTGAGAAGCTATCAGCCGGGCATGAACCAGAGGACCGAGAGCGGGGGCAGCGTCAGCACGGCGGAGGCCTCTTGTCCGTCCCAAGAATGGGATTCGGTTTGGATCTGGCCCATGTTCCCCAGACCTGATCCGCCGTAGGTGCTCGCGTCTGTGTTGAGCACCTCCTGATAGGTGCCCACGAGGGGGAAGCCGACGCGGTAGCCCTCTCGCGGCACGGGCGAGAGGTTGGCCACGCATACCAGGTGCCGCCCTGGGGTGCGCGAGCGGCGGATGAAGGCGAACACGTTCGAGGAGGCCGCGTCGGGCTGCAGCCACTGGAAGCCCAGAGGCTCACTGTCCGCGTCGTACAGCGCGGGCACGTCCCGGTACACGCGGTTGAGATCCGCCATCAGACTCTGGATGCCCCGGTGCCCTTCGTCCTCGAGCAGGTGCCAGTCCAGACTCCGATCGCTGCTCCACTCGCGGTGCTGGCCGAACTCGCCCCCCATGAAGAGCAGCTTCTTTCCAGGGTGAGCCCACATCCAGGCCAGCAGCGCGCGCAGGTTGGCCCGCTTCTGCCACGGATCGCCCGGCATCTTCCCGTACAGCGAGCCCTTGCCGTGCACCACCTCGTCATGGCTCAGCGGGAGCATGAAGTGCTCGCTGAAGGCGTAGAGCAGGCCGAACGTCATGCTGTTGTGGTGGTACTGCCGGTAGAGGGGATCCTTGGAGAAGTAGAGCAGGGTGTCGTGCATCCACCCCATGTTCCACTTGAAGTGGAAGCCCAGGCCGCCCTCGCTGACGGGCTGGCTCACCTTGGGCCACGCCGTGGACTCCTCGGCGATGACCACCACGCCCGGGTGCTTGCGGCGGATGGCCTCGTTCAGCTCGCGCAGGAAGGCGATGGCCTCCTCGTTCTCACGCCCACCCCAGCGGTTGGGCACCCACTCGCCCGCTCGCCTGCTGTAGTCCAGGTAGAGCATGGAGGCCACCGCGTCCACGCGCAGGCCGTCCACGTGGTACTCCTCGATCCAGAAGAGCGCGTTGGCGATGAGGAAGTTGCGCACCTCGTTGCGGCCGAAGTTGAAGACCAGCGTGCCCCAGTCCGGCTGGGTGCCCTGGCGCGGATCGGCGTGCTCGTAGAGGGCTGTCCCATCGAAGCGCCCCAGCGCGTGCGCATCTTTCGGGAAGTGGCCGGGCACCCAGTCGATGATGACGCCGATGCCCTCGTCGTGCAGGTGGTTCACCAGGAAGCGGAAGTCATCCGGGTGCCCATACCGAGCGGTGGGCGAGTAGTAGTTGCCCACCTGGTAGCCCCACGAGGGCCCATAGGGGTGCTCCGACACGGGCAGGAACTCCACATGCGTGAAGCCCATGCGCTTCAGGTAGTCGCTGAGCGCGGGCGCCAGCTCCCGGTACGTCATGGGCCGATCGCCGTCCTCGACGACGCGGCGCCATGAGCCCATGTGCACCTCGTAGACGCTCCACGGCTTCTGCTGTGGAGTGCCCTCGCCGCGGGCCGTGAGCCACTTCTCGTCCGTCCAGGTGAAGCGGTGGAGATCGTGCACCACGGACGCGGTGAGGGGCGGCACCTCCGTGCGGAACGCGAAGGGATCCGACTTGAGCAGGGGAGGGCCGCCATGGCCGGGCCGGATCTCGAACTTGTAGCGCACGCCCTCGCCGGCCTCGGGGATGAACAGCTCCCAGATGCCCGAGGCCCCCATGCGCCGCATGGCGTGCAGGCGCCCATCCCAGCCGTTGAAGTCCCCCACCACTGACACGCCGCTCGCCGTGGGGGCCCACACCGCGAAGGACACCCCTGCCACGCCGTGGTGATGCAGGAGGTGAGCGCCCATGCGCTCCCAGAGCTTCTCGTGCCGGCCCTCGCCCGCGTAGTACAGATCCAGCTCGCCCAGCGTGGGCGTGAAGCTGTACGGATCGCGTAGGGTGAAGACCTTGCCGCCGGGGTACTCCACCTCCAGCAGGTAGGTGAAGACCTGGTCGCGCCCGTTGATCCGCGCCTCGAAGACGCCGCCCATGCGGTGCTGCATGGCGATGCGCCCCCCGAAGTCCGGGACGACGTGGATGGCGGAGGCGTCCGGACGGAAGGCGCGGATCACCACGCCGTCCCCGTCGGGGTGGATGCCCAGCACGCGGTGAGGCTCGGGGTGACGCAGCTCGATGATCCGCTGGAGCTCCGCGTCGATCTGCTGCCGGTCGGCGGGTTTCTTCACTTCAGTTCCTCCATCCGCAAGAGGGCCTGGACGGGGATGCGGACCCAGTCCGGGCGGTTCTGAAGCTCATAGCGCACTTCATAGAGGAGCTTCTCCAATTCGAACGCGCGGAGCATCGTCCAGAAGGTTGCCTCGTCCTGAGGGAGGAAGGCCGCGCCCCGGGTGGCCTCGCGGTAGCCCTCGAGGAACGCATCGCGCGAGGGGGCCATGCGCGGAGTGGGCGCGCTGCCCTCCAGCAGCACCGTGGCCTCCGCGTAGTCGAACGAGCGCAGCATGCCCGCCACGTCTCGCAGCGGCGAGTACTTCTCCCGGCGCTGGGCGAAGGAGCGGGACGGCTCTCCCTCGAAGTCGAAGATGAGCCACTGGTTCTCCGCGCGCAGCACCTGCCCCAGGTGCAGATCCCCGTGGATGCGGATCTTCTGGCCGGAGGGCGCCACGTGCGCCAGCCGCCGCGCGTACTCCAGCAGCCGCTCGCGCTGCCGCTCCAGATCCGAGTGCAGCCGCCCCGCGTCCGCGAGCGTCACGCCCAGCTCCCCCATGATGGAGGCGCTCCAGCGCTGCAGATCCTCCTGGAGCACCGGCTCGGGCGCGAAGGCGGGATCACTGGAGTCCGAGGCCAGGGCGCGGTGCAGCTCGCCCACGCGCTTGCCCAACTCCCGCATCTCGCTCAGGAAGTCCGCCTGCATCAGGCCGGCCTTGCGGAACTGCTCCAGCGTGTACTTCCAGCCGTCCACCGCGTTGGGGACGAAGCGGTGCACCAGCCCCAGCGTGCCGCCGTGGGCCCCCTCGAGGATCAGCGCGCCCAGCAGCGTGGGCGTGGCGCGGAAGGAGGTGCGCGTGGCGAGGAAGCGCCCCATCTCATGCTCCGGGTTCACCCCTGCCTCCAGCTTGCGGATGATCTTGAGGATGACCTTCTCCCCGAAGACGACAGAGGTGTTGCTCTGCTCCACCATGAGCCGGCGCACGGGGAAGGGCTCGGGCAGCGAGAGGTGCCCCTCCTCGGTGGCCAGCCACTCGCCCCGCACGCGTCCGGAGGAGGAGGGGGACTCGCGCTGCTCGCGGATGAGCCGGAAGAGGGTGCGCAGGCAGTCCACGTCCTCGAGCGCATCCTGGATGGCTTCGCTGCCAGAGGCCGCGGCCTTGACAGGCAGCAGGTAGCGCTCGGACTTGCCCAGCTCGTACAGCACCTCCACGATGGCGAGGCTGAACGCGCACGAGCCGAAGTCCAGGGTGGCGTGATCCACCACGCCCACGGACTTGATGGGCCAGGCCTTCCCGGCGAACCAGCGCTGCTGCTTCAGGTACTCAGGCAGTCGGGTCAGATCCACAGGCGTCATGAGAGCGTCCTTCCCGGAAGCGGTTTCTCCAGCCGGAACCACAGGAACATGTAGGGGCCCATGGAGAGCTGGTACGGCAGCGACGAGATGCGTGGGAACGCCGTCTCGCCCATCAACTCCACGGGCACGTAGCCCTCCCACTCGCGCAGATCCAGCACGCAGGGCTGCGCGAAGCGAGAGAGGTTGCAGATGATGAGGATCGTCTGGCCCTGCCACTCGCGGGTGAAGGCGAGCACCCGGCGGTTGTCCGGGTTGACGAAGCGCAGCTTGCCCAGCGCGAAGGCCGGGTAGCGCTGGCGCACCTTGATCAGCCGCTTCACCCAGTGCAGCAGCGACGTCTTGGTGCGGTCCTGGGCCTCCACGTTGATGGCCTGGTAGCCGTACACCGGATCGGCGATCACCGGGGCGTACAGCCGCGCGGCGTCCGCCCGGCTGAAGCCCGCGTTGCGATCTCCCGTCCACTGCATGGGCATGCGCACGCCGTTGCGATCGCCCAGGTAGATGTTGTCCCCCATGCCGATCTCGTCTCCGTAGTACATGACGGGCGTGCCAGGCAGGGTGAAGAGCAGGCTGTGCATCAGCTCGATGCGGCGGCGGCCGTTGTCCATCAGCGGGGCCAGCCGGCGGCGGATGCCCAGGTTGATCCTCATCCGAGGATCCATCGCGTACTCCCGGTACATGTAGTCGCGGTCCTCGTCCGTCACCATCTCCAGCGTCAGCTCGTCATGGTTGCGCAGGAAGATGGCCCACTGGCAGTTCTCCGGGATCTCCGGCGTCTGCTGGAGGATCTCCGCGATGGGGGTGCGATCCTCCTTGCGCACGGCCATGAAGAGGCGGGGCATCACCGGGAAGTGGAAGCCCATGTGGAACTCGTCGCCCTCGCCGAAGTAGACGCGCACGTCCGCGGGCCACTGGTTGGCCTCGGCCAGCAGCATCTTGTCCGGGTACTCGGTGTCGATCGTCTTGCGCAGGCGCTTGAGGAAGGCGTGCGTCTCCGGGAGGTTCTCGCAGTTGGTGCCCTCGCGCTCGAAGAGGTAGGGCACCGCGTCGCAGCGGAACCCGTCCACGCCCATGTTCAGCCAGAAGCGCATCACATCCAGCATGGCCTCCTGCACCTCGGGGTTGTCGTAGTTGAGGTCCGGCTGGTGGCTGAAGAAGCGGTGCCAGAAGTACTTCTTGGCCACTGGATCCCACGTCCAGTTGGAGCGCTCGGTGTCCAGGAAGATGATGCGCGCTTCCTTGTACTTGTCGTCCGTGTCGCTCCACACGTACCAGTCGCGCTTGGGGCTCTTGGGATCTCGGCGGGACTCCTGGAACCAGGGGTGCTGATCGCTGGTGTGGTTGACGACGAGCTCGGTGAGGATGCGGATGCCGCGCTCGTGGGCCGCCTCCACCAGCCGCTGGAAGTCCGCCAGCGTGCCGTAGTCCGGGTGGATGCCGTAGTAGTCCGCGATGTCGTAGCCGTCATCCCGCAGGGGCGAGGGGTAATGGGGCAGCAGCCAGAGGCAGTCCACGCCCAGATCCTGCAGGTACGGCAGCTTCTCGATCAGGCCGGGGATGTCCCCGTGGCCGTCCGCGTTCGAGTCGTAGAACGCGCGGATGTGGACCTCGTAGATGAGGGCCTTCTTGTACCAAAGCGGGTCCTGTTCCATACGCCTCTCGGGTGTCACTCGTAGTAGTCGAACGCCTGCTCTGTGCGACGGAAGCGATACACCGCCCAGAGGGCCGCGGGCTGGTCAGGGCTGAGGCGGACCTGGGCATGGGGACCCTGCCAGAGCCGACGCTCATCTGTCATCAACTCGTGCACCTGATACGTCTCGTCAGGCCCGATCCCCAGCTCCTTCAGGGGGACGTGGAGGACGGCCTCCTGGGGCGCGTGGGGGTCGAGGCTCACCGCGACGAGCACCTGGCTGGAGCCGTCCGGCGTGCGCTTGCCGTAGAAGAGGACGCGCTCGTTGTCACACGTGTAGAAGCGCAGGTTGTCGTAGAGCTGGAGCGCGCGGTGCTGCTTGCGGGCGGCGTTGAGCTTGCGGATCCAGTCGCGGATGTGGCCGGGCCTCTCCAGATCCCAGGCCACCAGCTGGTACTTCTCCGAGTCCAGGTACTCCTCCTTGCTGGGCAGGGCACGGCCCTCGCACAGCTCGTAGCCGCAGTAGATGCCGTACGAGGAGGAGAGGGTGGCGGCCAGCGCCACGCGGAGACGGAAGCCACCCGGGCCGCTGCGCTGGAGCAGCTCCGGGAGAATGTCCGGCGTGTTGGGCCAGAGGTTGCCCCGGAAGTACTCGGACACCGGCGGCTGGGTGATCTCCTGCAGGTACTCCTCGAGCTCCTGCTTGAAGTTGCGCCAGGTGAAGTAGGTATAGGACTGGGTGAAGCCAATCTTCGCCAGGTGCTTCATCACCTTGGGGCGGGTGAAGGCCTCCGAGAGGAACACCACGTCCGGGTGCACGTCCTGCACACGGCGGATGAGCCAGGCCCAGAACTGGATCGGCTTGGTGTGCGGGTTGTCCACGCGGAAGATGCGCACGCCCTGCTGCACCCAGTGCAGCACCACGGACTCGAGCTCCAGCCAGAGCGTGTCACGGGCGGGCCCCATCCAGTCGAAGTTGACGATGTCCTCGTAGCGCTTGGGGGGGTTCTCCGCCGTCTTGATGGTGCCGTCCGGGCGGTGGAGGAACCACTCGGGGTGCTCCTTCACGTAGGGGTGGTCCGGCGAGCACTGGAAGGCGAGGTCGAGCGCCACCTCGATGCCGTGCAGCTCCCCGGCCTTGAGGAAGCGGTGGAAGTCCTCCAGGGTGCCCAGCTGCGGGTGGATGGCCTTGTGGCCGCCCTCGGGACCGCCGATGGCCCAGGGGCTCCCGACGTCATCGGGCTCGGCCCTGAGGCTGTTGTTCTTGCCCTTGCGCGCGGTGCGCCCGATGGGGTGGATGGGGGGCAGGTAGATCGTGTCGAAGCCCAGGGACTGGACGTAGGGAAGCCACGCCTCGGCGTCCTTGAAGGTGCCGTGGGTGCGGCCGTCCCGTACGGCCGAGCGCGGGAAGAACTCGTACCAGGCGCCGGTGCGGCCACGCTCGCGCTCAGCGAAGACCTCCAGGACCCGATCGTACCGTGTGGCCAGCGAGCGGTCCGCGTGCCTGGCGGCGGTGCGCGCCAGCTCCGGGGCGAGTGCGGCCACGATGAGATCGGGGGAGGGGGGCTGCTTCAGCATCTGGGCGGCTTGGGTGAGGAGCTGGGCGTCCAGGGCGCTGGAGGGCTGGGCGCGCTCGGCGGCACCCTCCAGGAGCGCGGCTCCCTCGAGCAGCTCGCTGCGCACATCGCGGCCCGCGTCCACCTTGCGCTTGAGCTCGGAGGCCCAGGTGGCAAAGAGGTCGGGCCAGGCCTCCACGGTGTACTGGTAGCGGCCGTTGCGCGCGAGGGGGAACTCGGCCACCCAGAGATCGTTGCCGAGCGCCTTCATGGGCACCTCGGCCCATGCCGTCTCTTGCTCCGCGGGGCTGGACTGGCGCCAGCGGACGACGGCGACGAGGACGTCATGCCCCTCTTTGAAGAGATCCGCTTGGACGGTGAACGTGTCTCCGGCGACGCGCTTGACGGCGAAGCGTCCTCCGTCCAGCTCGGGGCGGACGCTCTCGATGACGATGCTTCCGATTCGTGTGCTCATAAGAACGGCCGGCCTTTATAGAGGTGGGCGGGCAGGGTTCCGGGCACCATGACGCGGGGACGTTGATGCCGGACGGCTCCGTGCATGGGGGCGTTTGGGAGTGAACGTTCTGGGCGCGCCGAGGGGCTGCGGAAGGCTTGGCATCGAGCGCGGGCATCGGTGCTAAAAGGTGGGGCCCTACCCGTGGTTGCGGTATCCCGCGAGCCAGATGGCGCCTTCAGATCCCCCCGCTCCGCGAGCGAGCGACCCAGCGGCCGACCGGGCCCTCTTGCAGCAGGTAGCGCTAGGGAACAGCGCAGCGATGCGCACGGTCTACTCCCGCTGCGCGGGGCGGGCGTGGGCGGTGGTGCTGCGGGTGCTGGGCTCGCGGGCGGACGCCGAGGAGGTGCTCCAGGAAGTGTTCCTGGAGGTCTGGCGCCGCGCACGGGAGTTCGATCCGAGCCGGGGTGGAGTGGAGGCGTGGGTGACGACGATCGCGCGGACGCGCTCCATCGATCGGAAGCGGGCGCTGGGGACGGTGGCGCGGATCGCCGAGGACGCCGCCACGCAGCCGCCGCCCGTCAGCGCCACGCCGGTGGATCCCGCGGACGTTGCGGCACTGAGGCAGGACAAGGCCCGGATCGCCGCGGCGCTGCGAGAGCTGCCGCCCGAGCAGCGGGTGGTGGTGGAGCTGGCCTACTTCGAGGGGCTCTCGCAGCGGGAGATCGCAGAGCGCACGGGGGATCCGCTGGGCACGGTGAAGACCCGGGCAAGGCTGGCATTGGAGAAGCTCGCCACGCTGCTCGCAGGGGATCGATGAACCCAGAGGGTGCTCGAGTCTCCCAGCTTCCTGACCTGCGGGTGGGCTATCGCAACAGCCTGACTCCTCCGACCCTTCTTGATGCGCTCTTCTCCGATGATCTTGCGAACTTGCCCTGAGAGATAAGGTCTGGAAGCAATGAAATTCCGCGAAAACACTGGGGGAAATCCCCCAGAAAGCTCGCGCGTCTGTGAATGATTCGTCACCTGGAGGGATCTCCACCATTGTGGGGAACCCTCTCAGAGACACCGTCAGCGCTCAGGCCCGCTTCACCTTCGAAGATCTCCTTGGCGGGGATCCCGCCTTCCTTGCATGCCTGACGGATGCCCGCCTGGCGGCTCGCTCGGACGCGTCCATCCTCATCACCGGCGAGAGCGGGACGGGCAAGGAGATGCTCGCCCAGGCCATCCACCGCGCCTCGCCCCGCTCGGCACAGCCCTTCATGGGCATCAACGTGGCGGCCTTCCCTCGCGAACTGCTGGAGAGCGAGCTGTTCGGCTACGAGCGCGGCGCCTTCACGGGCGCACTGGCCCGCGGCCATGCCGGGAAGTTCGAGCTGGCAGCGGGGGGGATGCTCCTGCTCGATGAGATCGGCGACATGCCGCTGGAGACCCAGGTCAAACTGCTGCGCGTCTTGCAGGAGCGGGTCTTCCAGCGGCTGGGGGGCTCTCGCGACATTCCCTTGCAAGCACGGGTGGTCGCCAGCACCCACCGAGAGCTGGAGCGCGAGGTAGAGGAGGGGCGCTTCCGGTTGGATCTCTTCCACCGCCTGCGGGTGGTCCACCTGCGCTTGCCGGCCCTACGCGAGCGCCGCGGCGACATTCCCCGGCTGGTGGAGCATCACCTGCGGCGCTGTGCGTCATGCCATCACCGGGGGCCGCTCCAGGTGGCTCCACGCGTCATGGCCGCCTTGGAGGCGTATGACTGGCCTGGGAACGTTCGCGAGCTGGCCAACCTGATTGAAGGTGCGGTCAGCCTCCTGCCCGATGACGAGCAGGTCATCACCCGTGTGCCTCCGCCCATCGAGCGGGCCCTCCAGCGCCGGGGAGCTTCGCCGGGCTCAGTGACTCTGCCGGAGATCATCCTGCCGGATAACCGGGTGGTCTCCATCCGCGAGGTTGAGCGCCACGCCTTCGCGCACGCTCTGCGGCATTGCGGAGGCAATGTCACCCGGGCCGCCAAGGCGCTGGGCGTGGCCAAGGGGACCTTCTACAGCAAGATCCGCCGGTATGGTCTGGCGGGGTAGGACCCGAGGGAAAGCATGAATCATCTCAAGCAGCGATCGCAGCTGTGGCGTCTGTCTTTGCGGGCCTTCTCTGTACTCCTGGGGCTGCTCTGCGCCACACCGGCTGTCTCCAGCCAGCAAGGGCTGTGGACTTCGACAGGTGCCATGGCCCAGGACCGGCTCCTGCATACCTCGACGCTCCTGCCAGACGGGCGGATCCTCGCCACGGGCGGCTACAACCGCTCGGCAGAGCTCTACAACCCCGTCACTGGCACCTGGAGCCGCACAGCGCAGGCCCTCAACACGCATCGCGCGGCCACGGCCACGCTCCTGCCCGATGGCCGGGTGCTCATCGCAGGCGCTGGCGGGGCCGAGTGGGACAGCGGCATCTCCTCGGAGCTGTATGACGCCACGAGCGGTACCTGGTCGCCCACGGGCTGCATGAGGACGCCTCGCTTCTCCCATACGGCGACCTTGCTCCCGGGAGGCCAGGTCCTGGTGACCGGTGGCGCGGAGAGGGAGTACGGAGGAGCCGTGCTGGCCGCCGCCGAGCTCTACGATCCGGCCACGGGCACTTGGACTCCGGCGAGCCCCATGGCCTCGGCTCGCCGCAACCATACCGCCACGCTGCTGAGCAACGGCCAGGTGCTGGTGACGGGCGGCAGTGACGCCAGTGGCAGGCTCCAGAGTTCGGCCGAGGTGTATGACGCGGCCACGGGCACTTGGAGCACGGTCGGCGGCATGGCCAGTGCGCGTGCCGCTCACTCAGCCACCTTGCTGCCTGACGGCAGGGTGTTCGTCGCGGGAGGAGGCAGCGCTGACTGGGCGGCCAGCAGCTCCGCAGAGCTGTTCGATCCGGCCACAGGCACCTGGGCCACCATCGCGAGCATGGCCAGACCGCGCCGCTACCATACGGCGACGCTGCTGCCCAACGGGCAGGTGCTCGTGGCGGGGGGCTTCCATGAGTACACCGGCATTCTCACCTCGGCTGAGGTGTATGACTTCACCCTCGGCTCCTGGCGCTCCGCGGGGGCGTTGGTGGTGGGCCGCTATCTTCACACGGCAACGCTCCTGGCGAGCGGCAGGCTTCTCGTCGTGGGCGGCTTCAGCAATGGCGATCAGGCCTCCGCCGAGATGTACACCCCCGCGGGCCCCATGGCCTCGCCGCGTTACTGGCATACGGCGACGCTGCTGACCAACGGCCAGGTGCTGGTCGCGGGCGGAGTCAATGACAGTGACGTCCTTGCGGAGGCGGAGGTGTACGACCCTGACTCGGATACCTGGAGTGCTGCCGGCTCTCTGGCCTCGCCTCGCGCGTACCACACGGCGACGCTGCTGCCCAACGGCCAGGTGCTTGTCTCGGGCGGCTACGGCACCGATGACTATCTGGCGCAGACCGAGGTGTACGATCCCGCCACGAACACCTGGAGCGCCGCCGGCTCCCTGGCCTGGCCTCGCCATAGCCACACGGCGACGCTGCTGCCCAACGGCCAGGTGCTCCTCGTGGGCGGTTACAGCGCCAATGGCTATCTCGCGGAGGCCGAGGTGTACGATCCGTTCTCGGGCACCTGGAGCGTTGCCGGATCCCTGGCGGCGCCCCGCGCGTACCACACGGCGACGCTGCTGCCCAACGGGCAGGTGCTCCTCGTGGGCGGCTATGGCACCGATGACTTCCTGGCGCAGGCCGAGGTGTACGATCCGGCCTCGGACACCTGGCGCGTTGCTGGCACCCTGGTGTCACCTCGCTACAGTCACACGGCGACGCTGCTGCTCGGCGGCCAGGTGCTTATCTCTGGGGGAATCGGTGCTCAGGGCTACCTCACGGAGGCCGAGGTGTACGATGCGGCCTCGGGCACCTGGAGCACTGCTGGCTCCCTGTTCTCACCTCGCGCGTACCACACTGAGACGCTGTTGCCTCACGGCCAGGTGCTCGTCTCGGGCGGCTACAACAACGATGGCTTCCTCGCGACGGTGGAGGTCTACGATCGGGCCTCAGGCACGTGGAGCATGACTGGCTCCCTGTCCTCACCTCGCGCCGCCCATACGGCGACGCTGCTGCCCAACGGCCAGGTGCTCATTCCAGGGGGCTACAACGATCTGACGGGCTCGCTCGCCACGGCGCAGGTGTACGCGCCCTGACCAGGTCCGGCCTCTCCCAGGAGCGCGAGGCGCGGCAGCACACCGCGCTCCGCTCTCCCAGGAGAGAGCCTGGGTTGTTACGGTCCGAGGAGGGCGATCGGGCCGGCCGCATCCGCCTGCTCGTCGTCGCCGATGGACAGAGCGGTGCCGTAGCCGAGCTGGCCCGAGGAGCCCAGGCCCCAGCAGCGCACCCGGCCCGTGGTCAGCAGCGAGCAGTTGTGGTTGGCACCCGCGGCCAGGCGAACCACCGAGGCACCGAGGACCACGTCGCCGCCTGGGGTCGAGCGCACGGGGACCGTGGCGGTGTTGCCCAGACCCAGCTGGCCGCTGTTGTTGCGGCCCCAGCAGCGCACGGCGCCCGTGTCGAGCGTGGCGCAGGAGTGGTTCTCACCGGCCGAGATCTGCAGCACCAGGCGGCCCGCGAAGTCGATGTTCCCGTGGTCGAGCTGGAGCTTGTAGGGCGTCTCGGTGGCGGCGTCGCCCCAGTTGTTGAAGACGGTGGCAGAGCTGTAGAGCCCGGCGATGCCAAGCTGGCCAAACCCGTTGTAGCCCCAGCACCGCGCCGCACCGCTCGTCAGCAGCGCGCAAGTGTGGTTGGCGCCAGCGGCGAGCTGGCGAACCGTCGCACCGTTGAAGTCGAGGTCGATCGCCAGCGGCTGCTCATTGTCGCCGATGGCGGCATCGTTGCGGGCGTAGCCCAGCTGGCCAAAGGCGTTGGAGCCCCAGCACCGCACGTTGCCAGTGCGCAGCAGCGCGCAGGTGTGCTCGCCGCCGGCCACGATGTCGGCCACCAGCGCGCCGCCCAGGTTCACATCTCCGACCGAGTAGGGCGACTCGTTGTCACCCACGGCGGGGTTGGTGTTGGTGCTGCCATAGCCCAGCTGGCCCTTGTTGTTCAGGCCCCAGCAGCGCACGTTCCCGGTGTCCAGCACCACGCAGGTGTGCTTGCCGCCCACGGCGAGCCGGCTGACGTTGCCACCGACGTTGACGTAGCCGTAGCTCGCCACGGCCTCGTTGTCGCCCACGGCCTGGGTGGTGTTGTAGCCGAGCTGGCCCTCGAGGTTGCGGCCCCAGCAGGTCACCTGGCCATTATCAAAGAGCGCGCAGGTGTGCTGATCGCCCGTGCCGGTCTGCACGGCGCGCTCGAGGCCCGGGATGGTGCCGGCAATATAGGGCAGCGTCGAGGACGTGGCGCCGTAGCTGTTGGTGGTGCCGTAGCCGAGCTGGCCTTCGTTGCCGCGGCCCCAGCAGCGAATGCCGCCGGTGGTGAGCCGGGCGCAGCTGTGCGTGCCGCCCGCGATCACGCTGGCCACGCCGCCGGTGTTGCTGACGTCGACGATGAGGTCGGCCTGGTTGAGGAACTGGTTGGCCGGCAGCACCCAGCTCAGCGTGGTGATGCCTCCGTCAGCGTCCGTCACCCGCAGCCGGATGGTGCCTGACACCTGCGTCTCGTAGTTCGCCAGGACAGTGGAGCGGCTGCTCACGGTGAAGGCCGGCACCGGATCATAGGTCCCGGCTGGCAGGAACTGCCAGCTGTAGGTGAGCAGCTCCTGATCCGTCGGCCGGTCATCGGTGACTTCGGCGCGCCACTCGACGTTCGAGGTGTCCGGGATGCGGCGGGCGATCAGGTTGTTGATGATGGGGCTGAACTGGACGCGCAGCTCGGTGCCGTTCGTACCGGGGGTCACGCCGGCCTGCAGCACGTGGGTGGAGAAGTTCGACTGGACGCGAGTGCCCCTGGGGTTCTCGATCTCGATGTTGTGCTCGAAGGTCTGGTTCGTGCTCAGCGTGGGGGCAACGTACTGGAAGACAATGGTGCCAGAGGTCCCCGCCAGGGTGATCTGCCCCGTCGCCGGGAAGATCTCACCGCCGCCAGTGGCCGGCGTCGCGGTGAAGCGGATGACATCGCCCGAGGCTCCCTCGACGGCCACGGTGACGCTCCCGCTGCCACCTGCGGCCAGCTCGGTGGGCACACTGATGCGCGAGATGCGCGGGATGACCAGGGTGCTGTTGTTATCGATGGGCGCCATGCCAATGGTCACGCGGGTGTTCGGGCCCGTGAGCGTCTGCTGCGTCACGCCGCTGAACAACGCTGTGCCGTCCGCGGTGTTCGCCGTGCTGCGGAACTCGAGCATCACGCCGCGGGGCAGGAAGGGCAGCGTGGCGCTCCAGACGCTGTCCGTTCCGCGAACGAGCTCGACGTTGCGGAAGACCACGCGGCTGGGGGTCACTGAGACGTTGGTGATGTCGACCACGATCCGGGCCACGTCGGTGATGGCCACCATGGCGTCGCGGTCATCCTGGGCCTTCACGCTGCTGGCGCTGCGCATCCCTCCCTGGCCCTCGGACTCCAGGGGGAGGGAGACCGCGATGACGACGTCGGCCACCTGATCCTTGTCCTCCGCGCTGTCACCACAGCCGGCCAGGGGCGCCGCGAGGGCGGCAATGAATAGCGATTGAAACAACCACAAACGAGCTCTTTGCATCGGTCGTTCTTCCTTGTGAGCGATTCAGGGAGTCCGAATCACCGCCCGCCGTGAGCAACATCCAGGCCAGGGCCTGGCGGCTCGCGGTTCGGGCTCATCGCTCTCAAGGACAGCGCGCGGGCTGCTCCCGCTGCGTTCAACTCTCGAACGCGCGGTTCAAATTCTGAACCCGGTCAGTTCAGAATCTGGACGCTAGGGAAGCAGTGAGGTGCGGCGCAGACGGTCGCGCAGGAGCTTGAGCCGCTCCTGGGGCTCGTAGCTGAACACCAGGCGGATGTAGCGCTCGGCCACCGAGGAGCCCCAGTTCGTCATCGGCGTGGCCGCCACCTTCGCCTGGGACATGAGGATGGAGGCCGCGTCCGTGGCGCTGTAGCCCAGCGCGTGCGCGTCCAGCAGCATGCTCCAGCCGCCCTCGGGGATCACCACCGGCAGCCCCTCGAGCTGCTCGAGCACCAGATCACGCCGCGCCCTCCACTCGGCCAGCGCCTCCTGCACGCCCCCGTTCTCGGAGCGCAGCGCCACCTCGGCGCCCTTCTGCGCGATGCCCGGCGGCGCGATCACCAGGTAGCTGTGCGTGTAGAAGACGTCCGCCATCACCTTCGGCGGGCCGGCGATCCAGCCGATGCGCCAGCCGATCATCCGGTACTCCTTGGAGACCGAGCCAACAATGAGCGTGCGCTCCGGCATGCCCGTCAGCGTCGCCGGGTGCCGCAGCGGCAGCCCGTCATAGAGCACGTTCTCCAGCGCGGCGTCGTACAGCAGCCACAGGTTGCGCGTGACGCACAGCTCACGGATGGCCTGCCACTCCTGCTCCGAGAGCACGTGCCCCGCCGGCATGTTCGGGTTGCTGAGCACCATCGCCCGCGTGCGGCTCGTCACCATCGCACGCAGCATGTCCACGTCCAGCCGCCAGCGCCGATCCACCACCTTCATCGGCACGAACATGGGCACGCCGCCCGCGAAGGTGACGCGGTGAATCATCCCCGCGTACGTGGGATCCGTCAGCAGCACCTCGTCGCCCGGCTCGATGATGGCCAGCAGCGCCGAGATCAGCCCCTGCGTGCCCCCCGCGGTGATCACGATCTGGCGATCCGGATCGTACGCGAGGTTGCACTGCTTCTTCAGCCGCTGCGCCACCGCCTGCCGCAGGCTCGAGGCCCCCGTGAAGGGCGTGTAGCTGTTGGCCTCGCTCGTCCCCACGGCGTCGCGAGTCGCTGCGATGGCGTCCGCCGGCGGCGGGAGATCCGTTCCGAAGTTATCCAGGCGGAGTATCTCGGGATCCAGGTTGGTGTCAGACACCACCCGGTCGACGTTGAACCCCACCACGCGCATCATTCGAGACGGACGCATCGCTCCTCCGGTGCGGCGGGGACTATAGCCTCGCCAGGTAGGAGGAGTGGGCTGTTGAGACTTGCCTACATTCCCCTTCATATGCACGGGAAGTGACGCTGTGGGTAGGCGCCAGTACGCTCCGTGAGAATTCTGGAGGCTTCCCCATGAAAGCTGTCTACACGCTGAGCCGCCCGGTGCTGCCCGCAGGCACTTCTTCCAAGGTTGACCTGCTGGTCGCGTTTCGAGCGGATGCACCCCAAGGGCCCGCTCGACGGGGCCTCAACCTGAGCCTGGTGATCGATCGCTCTGGCTCTATGGCGGGCGCGCCCCTGAAGCATGCGCTGCAGGCCTCGCGTGACCTGATCGGGCGCATGGGGCCGGAGGACTGGATCTCGATCGTGGCGTACGACGACTCGCCGATGACGGTGGTGCCGCCGCGGCAGGTGGACGATCGGGCGGCGATCGAGAAGATGCTCACGCGGGTGAACGCCGCGGGCTGCACCAACCTGACGGGAGGCTGGCAGCAGGGTGTAAACCATGTGAAGGCCCAGCAGTCCCGCGAGCGCATCAACCGCGTGCTGTTGCTGACGGATGGGCAGGCCAACGTGGGTGTTACCCGGCCGGACGATATCCTCGCGAAGGTGAAGGAGGCGGCGGGCGGCGGGATCTCGACGACGGCGCTGGGGTTCGGCTCGAACTTCAATGAGGACCTGCTGATCGGCAT